>Ga0209930_1000297_pt1 | contig 144270 bp, 181 predicted proteins | sample ThiBiot_500_biof_2_FD_183948 | JGI IMG/M metagenome (GOLD analysis project Ga0209930, IMG submission 183948) | Wastewater bioreactor microbial communities from Cape Town, South Africa - Thiocy_cont_500_biof (SPAdes) | ecosystem: Engineered > Bioreactor > Thiocyanate-remediating >...
ATCATCATCATCATCATCATCATCAAAGTTATCAATTTGTAAACGATGATTCGTTGTCGTTCGTTTTTTACCTACAACCCGTTTTTTTCTTTCGTAGACATATAATTCTCATAATCAGTAAATATCAAATTACCTCTCCATCCATAACTTCGAATCTTAGTTATCTGTCGGTCATGTGAACTTGGAACAACAGCAATGTATGTCGTATTATTATTATCAGTTTGTGATACCGATTGTTGTTTACGATTTGTAATTGTAATATAGTTAGCACCGTTTTTGACACTATGACGTTGATGCAAACGAAAATTATTCGAAAATGATTGATCAGAGTCTGATGACGATGATGTATCGAAATCACCATCGGAGAAGAATTTCGTTTGAGGTTCTTGAATATCTTCTAAGATTTTCCATCGATTTTGTTTGTTCAATGAATATGGAACATTAGGCTCTTGAATGCCAAATAAATCATCTTGATCTGTTGCTTGTTCTGTTGCTTGAATATAGGATTTATTCAATGGTTGATGCGGATTATGATGTAAAAATATCGATCGACCATTAACAGACGTGTGTTTAACTGGTCGAAGATTAGGCTTTTCATTTTCTGTGTCGTTCGAGGCCATTAATTCTCAATGACGTTTCGTATTTAGAAAAAGAACAACGTGTCGTCGTTTACTTTTAAGTATTCAATCTTGCATCAGTATTATGAAATTCGAATAATATTTATTTATCTATTTATATTATGATTTCATCATTACTATATTCATCGTACATATTTCTCTATTTGTATAATGATAAAATAAAATCGAATTCTTTTTTTCTTAAGATAACAATAAAAATTAATCAGAAATTTTCTATTTCGTCATACACTGCCATCTGTCTGTCAATATTAGACCGATGATGACTAATATATAAATACATTTTATGTACTATGTAAAATCCTTATATACGATCGTTTAGTATATTTTTGTTTTGTTTTTTTTTCTTGTTCTTCGTTTGATAATTTTTTTTGACACCAAATGTAATCATCGCAATTTATTTCAATGGCCTTTGATTATTCTACGTATGAATTTGATTTGACTTTTGTTTGAAATATGATTCAATATATTGTTTTAGAAGTATTTCTCGCAAACGTAAAGTCGATGAAAATGATTTTGTCGATGAGTAAATATAATAAAAAAAAACGCACATGTACTTTGTTCACATTTATGATGTAGTGTGAAACATAAAATATTTTTAACTGAAGAAAAATTAATTCAAAATCTGCAAACACTTTCATTAGATACTTTCGAAAATAAATCTACTTTAAATTGTGATGATGAGTAAGAAACATTTGATTCTATTTACTGTGATTTAACTCTGAGAATTTTTAATGATTAGTGATGAAATCCATGAGTCACCTATTGAATTTCATCAATTATTAAAAAATAATATTAAACGAGATGATTTACAAGATGAATTTATTCATCGATTGTATAATCTCGAACGGTAAACATCGAATTTATCTGAATATTTTCATTGATTTTTTTTTCTTTCGTCGTGCTTCTTTAGAAAGAAACTTTCATTGCAATTAGTGCCTTACATACCTGTACATCCAGCTCAATTAAAATCCAATATAAAGACTTCAGACGAAAAGAAATCATTGTCGACTCGTCCAAATCAAGCAGATGATCATGTATTTAAAAAGCCATCTCCTCCTACGCCTTATATCGTCGAAGAACCTTCGGATATCAATCATAAACGTTCTTTACGAATGAAAAGGTTTCAAAGATTGATCTGAAATTTCATTTTACTACTGTTGTATAAATTATAATTATACAGGAGTTATTCACAATCGATTCGATCGAATAATAATGTTTCTATAATTGAATTATCCAATGATGTTCTGATTTCAACATCATCAACAGATTGTCTTATTTTCGAACCACAAACGCCATCGTACGTAAAAAAAAGTATTCAGCCTATATATTAATCAGCTTTAATCCTAACATTTTCATAACAAGCCGATTTTGTTACTTACGCCTACTCAATTGATATTTTCTTCTTTATCGAATGTCAATATGATTCATCTACTCGTAGTTATCGATAAATTATGTTTAAAAGAACAGAAACACAAATCAGTTCTTTCGTTTTTTCCTCTTCTTCGCGTTTATGCGTGTGTATAGAATGTTGTATTTTTTTTATTATTTTATTTTGTTTCATAGTATTTGCGAATCATCCAATGATCATAACAAATCAATGTTCTTACTCAATCGACCAACAATTCGTATAAGTGAATATGTCGATGGTTTGACTTCTTCCGATGATAATTCATTGTTTGATACGTGTGATCATATGGATGACGACAATGTTTAATAAAACTACATCTTGTTTTTTCGTAATTTTTAGATAACAGATTTGTTGTTTTAAGACTGTGATATAGAAACAGCGGCCAAATAATTCGACTTTTCCTGATTTATTTTCATGTCCTCTAGTACAACAACCGAAATGACACTTACAACAGATTCAAATGTTTCGACTACAGAGAACAATTCAACGCAAAAAATAACGAAAACATTCGATTTACAAACTCTTCGCGATGCATTTGTGAATTGTATGCAAAATGAAAATACACTCATTCTCAGTGAATACGTCCGAGCTTATGAAGAACTCTGCGTGTAAGAGACGATTGAATAACGAAAATAACTGCATATATATATATATATATATATATTCATTCTGTAAATCTAGTTTTGTGGCTTCACTCGGTGCTGTTTTTGAATGGGCAACAAGAGATCTTTCATTGAAATTAGTTGTTTTACGCGATCATATAGGTTATGATGCAATGAATTATCATTCTATTCAATCGATGATTACCTACGAAATTGAATCCGGTCGAATTCTTTCAAAAGATACTGATCTGCCAACATCGTCTGGCAAACCATTGCCGAATGGTTGTCGAACATTATTGAGATTACATCGTGCACTGGCGTTTATTGCTGCATTTCTTACAGAAATGCGTACGGCATCAAATGATGCAAGTTCGGCAACGATTGCATGGAATGCATATTCAATAACGATGGCACGTTTTCATTCCTGGCCAGTCAAACATACGTACACGAATAACTACAAAAGAAAAAAGAAAATTTCACATTGATTTATTTGTTTTTAGAGTTCGTGCAGCTTTGAAATTGACACTTCCTAATCGACAAGATTTAATTCGTAAATTTGCTTGCTCACTAAGTCCAGACGAAATCGATCAATATAGTGAAGAAATCGTTCATTCATGTACTATGATCGAACGAACAACACAAGAATTATTCGAAACACATAATCTAACAAAATTGCCATGATCTCTCTATTGTTATTCAAGATTTGTATAGAAATATTGTTTTTTTCTATTTTCTTTTGAGAAGAAAAACAAATATCCCAAGAAATTCTAATTCCATTTTTAACTGATAATTCTGAAAGAAAATGAAAATATCTATCAATTGTTGACAGTGGTTTTATTTTTTATTCTATATAAATGTGTGTGTGTTTTATTGAATTCTCGAATTTTTCTTCTTCTATGACACAAATAATCAAGTATTTTTTTTTTGAACAATGAAAAAGCATTTGTATTGCTTGGTTTTCTTTTTCAAATAAAACAAAAATATTGAATATCAAGTTCATGTACGTTCTGTCTTCGTTTATTGAAGAAGAAGAGAAAAAAAAGATTGGTTATACGTAAACAAAAAGAGACTAAAATAAAGTAGAGTTTCATACAGTTAACATGAAACAAACATACAAAACTGAACTAAAAGAAAATACTAATCTGTTTTTTCCTTTGGTTAATTTGTTTTGGTTCGTGGCGAATCTTTGATTAATTCATTGACAACATTGGGATCGTTCAATGTTGATGTATCACCTAAATTGCTGACATCAGGTTCAACGATTTTACGTAAAATACGTCGCATAATTTTGCCACTACGTGTTTTAGGTAAGTCACGTACAAAATGAATAATATCAGGATAAACATGTGCACCAATGATCTCTCGAACACTTCGAATAAGATCTTTGCGTAGTTCATCGGTTGGTTCGACATGATCTTTGAGAATAACAAAACAATACATGCCTTGATTTTTCTTTGGATCAGGATAACCAACAACAGCAGCTTCGGATATACCTTCATGTTGAACAAGAGCTGATTCGACTTCAGCTGTACCGATATTATGTCCTGAAATGACTAAAACATCGTCCTAAGAAGCAGAAGAAAAAAGAAATGAATCTAGTTAGTTTAGAAATAATCGGCGATTTTATACGAACCACACGACCAGTGATCCAGTGATATCCATTTTCTTTGATTTCACAACCATCACCAGTGAAATAATAGCCCGGATAGGATTTGAAATAGACATCAACGAATCGTTCATGATTACGAAATAATGTACGTGCTTGACCAGGCCATGAATCACTAATACATAGTTCACCTATGCTAGGCGATTTCAAAGGTTTTTTCGAATCTTTATCGAATAATTGAGTTTGAATGCCAAAAAATGGTAATGTTGCCGAGCCAGGTTCTAAGTCCCATGCATTAGCAATTGGTGAAATCATGATACCACCTGTTTCACTCTATTTTAAATTTAAAAAAAAAACTGGCATAAAAATAGTTCGTTTTCGAATTGAAATCGTACCTGCCACCATGTATCAACAATTGGACATCGATTATCGCCTAGAGAAATCGATTCGATTATTTTCTTTTTAAATAAATTCGTCTTACCAACAACAGTATGATACCATCGCCATGCTTCAGGATTAATCGGTTCGCCGACTGTGCCAAGAACTTTCAACGATTGTCGACTTGTTTTTGTTACAAATTCATCATCATGTGCCATTAATGATCGAATAGCCGTCGGTGCTGTATAGAAAATATTAACTTGATGTTTATCAATAATATTCCAAAAACGTGATACATCAGGATATGTTGGAATACCTTCATAAACAACAGTTGTTGCACGATTAGTCAACGGTCCATAGACAACATAGGAATGTCCAGTAATCCAACCGATATCAGCTGTACACATATATACATCGCCAAGTTCGTAACCAAAAATATATTTAAATGTCAAACTTGTGTATGTTAAATAACCACCCGTTGTATGAACAATCCCTTTTGGTTTACCTGTTGAACCACTTGTATAGAGAACAAATAATGGATCTTCGGCATTCATTTTCTCCGGTTCACAAATCTCATCAACAGTTTCATATTCTTCATGTACCCAAAAATCTCGTCCTTTGTTCCATTCTAATGATCCACGTAGATCAGCACAATCATCTTTCAATTCCGACATGCCATGATTTCGCTCGAAAACAAGAACTGTCTCAACGTCTTTACATTGTTTCATTTTTAATGCTTGATCTATTTTTGATTTCAATGGTGAACATTTACCACCACGTACACCGAAATCAGTTGTTATAATAACTTTAGCATCACAATCAGATATACGTTCGGCAACATTATTGGCACTGAAACCACCGAAAACAACTGAATGTACGGCACCAATACGTGCACATGCAAGTAAAGCAACACACGATTCAACAACCATTGGCATGTAAATAATAACACGATCGCCTTTCTTAACACCGTGCTTTTTTAAAACATTTGCAAATCGTTTGACGTCACGTAATAATTCACCATATGTTATATGATGTCGAGATTCTGTTGGTGTATCTGGTTCGAATATTAATGCAACTTGTTGAGCTACACTATGATCCATTTCAATATGACGATCCAAACAATTATAACAGGCATTTATTATACCATCTTCATACCATTTTATATCTACACCACGTTGAGAACGATAATCAAATTCAGTATTTTTTATTTTTGTTGGAAAACGATACCAATCTAAACGTTCAGCAGCCATTCGCCAGAAACTATTTGGATCTTGAATTGATAGAGCATAAAGTTGTTGATATTCTTCGAGAGAATTAATTTTTTCTGGCAATGATGTTTCATTCCATACTGTTGTCGATGTTTCCGTTGGCGCTGCTGTGGACAGTGATGCGCTAATTATTGGATTTGTTAGAAGACTATTGTTTGCTGCTAATAATTTCGAATCCGGAATTGTGCTTGTATGAAATCCATTGTTTTGCAATGTGGATGAGGATGCCATTGATGTTGATAATGTATGATAGAGTGTACTGGATCGAATAATGTCTATAAATAAAAACCAATTTAATACATAATAAAAATATGTACTTTTAGTATTAGAAAGTTAGTAAATATATTACGAGGTCACACGAAAAAGAAAACTGTGTTTTTTTTACCGTTTGACGATTTAAATAAAAGGGTTAGCTGACGAGCAGTTGCTTTTCCACTAGCGATATATCTTGTTGTGAAAGCCATCTTAGTGAACTTTTAATTTGTATCGAGCGTAAACGATTCAATGTAACATGTCTTCTTCTTGTTTTTAAATAAACTCTATTTTTCGCCTTCTCGAGTGTATATATATGTATGTATGGGTATATGTTTGTGTATATATATATATATATTCACATGGGTTATTTTTATTGTACGAGAGAAAAGAGGAAAGCAATCGTCGTTTGAAGGTCTAGTGATGCACTCCTACTTTGCCTTTCAGGCAAAAGTACGCGAGAAAATGACGACGAGGAAAGAGGAGAAAAAATACAAGACACAGCGCATGATGTCCTTTCTTCTTTGCCTTGCCTTGCCTTTCTTTCTTTCTTTCATTAAACAGAGCGAGAGACAAAACAAACCTAAACTTTCCAAAAGAGTAACAGGTATTTCGTGTAAAAAGAAAGCATCAGATCAAACTCACAGTGAAATCGATTAACTATACGCGATGTATGGTAATGAAAAATGTTTTGAGAATAAAAAAGCTCTCCCTTTTTATCTGCACATGTTTCGAATGATAAAAAAAAATCATTTACATTACTTGTTCCATAAGTATATCACAACGTCAACTCATTCGGTTATCATACGATGACGATACGAGTAAATAAAAAGAAACCTACATTTTTAAATGGTTTACTAGCCTATAACATGTTCTGTTTGAAGCTTACTCATGAAGTTAAAGCGTGCAATAGAGAATATTTATCTTTATTTTGTGTTTTTTTCCTTTATGGTCTAATCTTTTTCTTGATTGAGTCGTATGAATAAGAACAAATATCGAGGCATACAATGTTCTACTGAGACAACAAAGATAATAGAAAAAAAATAAAAATGATCTTTAATCAATATTTTCACCATTTCAGCAATCGAAATTCGTTCTGTCGATTCTGTATATCGTGACAAAGGCTCGTGAGGGGTGTATTTCTCGTCAGTAGACAGTAAAAGAAAAAAACAACAGGTCACAGTACTGATTTGTTATTTTCGGCAATAGGTACAACATAAAGTTATATTTGCGCAGTTAAATTTAAGCATATGGATGAAGTATTCTTCGTCATTCTCCTTTTCTTTCGTTTGAAGAACGAAATTATATTGCATTCTTTTTTTTTATTTCATACTGATAGTCGAGGTGAAAGTACTGGCGAAATACAATCGTCGGTATGCCTTTTTTTTGTTTGGTTGCATTTTACGCATCATGTTTTCTTCTGTTCGAGATTTGACTATGTCATTTCTCGAGAACAATTTGATAATATTATCTTCAATGAAAATAAAGAACAGTTTATTCGTTTAAGATAATTCTTGATGAATGTTCTCATAGGCAAAAGGTTGGTTGATAATGTAAAATGCTACATTTAATATGACAATAAGCTTATATCTGGTGACAATTTTCGGTCAAAATGAACTAGAAGATGTTTAATTAATATTTACTAAATCATATTCAGTAAAACATCACTATTGTGGATACCTTCAGGGCCAATGAAAAAAAGTTCTTCACAGAAACATTTTGAGTACGACTTGCATGTTTTAATCGATACCATAATCAATGAATATCAACTATTAGAGTTGTTTTTCTTATATTTCTTTTTAGACTCTATATTGAGAAAAGATAATATCGCATAGAAAACATGGATTGCTTAATTTACAAAAAAGTTTTGTAAAATCTACTGATACTGAGCTGAAATTCTTAGAAATAGCTTCTGTATAAGCTTTTCTTTTTCAAATATATAAAGACAACATCTTATGGAGTTCTAGTGAACTACAGAATTGTATCGATACGAAAAGAATAAGTTCATTGATCATCATCTGAATTTCATGTTTATTAGTTGAAAAACATAACGGAAAACAATGATGATATTAAATGACAACTAAAACAAAAACTTTTTTTCTTTGTTGTACGTTTTCATATTCGATAGTTGTCGTAAATGATTATTCTTCTAAATCTTAGTTCTTTAAGCTTTCGATTCGGATAATCGTGTTGATGAACGACGTTTCGATTCACTTCGTTTACGATCTCGTCTTTCTTTAGCATATTGTTGAAGTAATTTAGCATATCTAAATAAAACAATAATTTCTCTAATTTCACAACAAACAAACAAATTATCATCGTCGATCTTACTCGTTTTGAAGGACACGTTGTTTTTCAGCTCGTCGTTTTTTCAATGCAACTGTGTGTCGTTTACGTTGAAGACGTCGTGGTGTAATCAAACGTTGAATTTTAGGTGCTTTAACACGTGGTTTTTTGCTTTCTTTTGTTAATGCTCGTTTAACAACATATTTACGTACGTCATCTTCTTTGCTTAAATTGAATAATTTACGAATATGATTGGCACGTTTTGGACCGAGACGACGTGGAATTGTTTTATCTGTTAAACCTTCGATTTCACCTTCGCCTCGTTTTGATACAACACAAGCCAAAACAGATAAATTTTGATCGACAACACAACCACGAACTGATTTACGTTTTCGTTCACCTTTTCGTCGTTGTCGATAGCATTTATGACGTTTGTCCAATAATAAACGAACACGTTGATTTGTTAGAACACCTTGCATCATGGGGAAACCTTGTTTATCGTTTCCACCGGTTATACGTAGGACATAACCTTTCCATTCGTTGCCTAAACAACTAGCATCAACTTCTTGAGCTATACGTTTTTCCATGAATGGACGTAATTTACGATCATCATCGATTTCGATTGTTTTTTGACAACCTGTTACAGGATAAGCGATGTTCAACTTCATGATGATAAAAGTTCACTTATGTGAATCTAAAATCGAATAACAAAATAAATAATGTTGGAAAAAGATTTTTTCCATTGATTGTGTTTTTGTTTTAAATTCGAATCAAGACTTTTAAATAGATCAATAGAGATTAAATCTTGATTCTACGACAGATTCGATATATCCTCAATATCGCTTCATTTTTCCTAGTAAGATCTGAGAAAAAAAATCTATAAAAAAAACAACATTGTACAGTCCAAGAAATAAACTATGCAACCAATCGGATTTTTCAATGAATAAACGAGAGAGGACCAAAATTTCTTCTAGTGTACTCTATAGTCAAAAATGGTTCTTCAGTGAATTTAGATGTCGTTTAAAATTGTGCACGAAGATAATTGAAATAATTTCATTAAGTTTTTTTATTTCTTATTTTCAAAAAATAAGTCATTTGCAAATCGATCAACTAGAAATGTTTTCTAAAGTTCGAATAACGAGATGACGCTAGTGAATGATACATTGAAAATGTACAAAATGAGTATAAATTCATTGGAATTCTAATTGAATAGTTTTGAAATAAAGACTAAATTATATTTCTGTAAATATTTTCGATAGGAAATCAATTTTAATCTATAATTTGAAATTCAACGTCAAGATTCGTTGATTAAACGATGAGTCATCGACGATTGATCAGCAGCTAAACACGAAAAGAAGAAAATTTTATACGCTGTTGGTTCTTGGCTAGATTTGACAATTAGCTTTTAATATGTCACTTCAAAGTGCCAGTAAATATCTGTCTGAAGGTAGTGAAAAATGAAATATCAGCGAATATTATTTCGATATTTTATTCTGCATAGAATCGATCTCTTCGAATGAAATCGAACGACAATCACCTGAAAAAGTAACAATCAGATCTGTTGTGAATTTTGTTGATTTGGTTCTTTGTTCAGATCGAAGCATTACGTGATCTCTATTCAACATATTTTCATCCGGTGAAATGCGCGTATCGAACGAATTCGAAACGAACCAGTCTAAAGAGAAATTCTGTGACATTATTACGAGAGGTTTGAATACGTTCTTTGGAAGAAAGAAAACAACAGAGAATTTACTTTTCATTTGCAATTAGCGTGAATTAGGTTTTGTAAATTTTCGTCGTTGTGCAAACGCACGACATAAAACAATCGATAGGTATTGGATTTACTTTCGGCATATTGTTCATCTTATCGATTATTTTTGTGTTTGTTTGTTTCTTTTTTTGTTTGGATTGCTACCAAATAAAGGCGAAATTATTGCATCGATCGCACAGCCAACATTTTGTGGACAATTTTCCGAAGATGGACAACGATTTTTCAGTGCTTGTCAAGGTTAATTAAGAGATGAAAACACAAATATTTGTATCGATGAATCGTATAGATCAACATATTCGTCTTTATGATACATCGACAAGTCGAACATTCGAAAATCTTGCCGAAATTCCTGTTGACGATGTTGGCTGGTCAATATTAGATACTGCTCTATCACCAGATCGAAATAGTGTTGCTTATTCGACATGGTCTCAATCAAGTGAAATGAAAAAAAAATGACATTCGTATAATCTAATCTTTCGTTTTGTTTTAGTCTATTTGGTGACACTCAATGACAATGCAAATCATCGACGAATTATTCCTTTACATTTGCGCCCTGACAATCATAGTTTTTCTATTTTTTCATTGCAATATTCCGACGATGGTTCAGAAATCATCGGAGGATCGAACGATGCGCATGTATATATCTATGATTTAAATAAACAACGACGAACATTACGTGTTCAAGCTCATGAAGATGATGTTAATGCTGTTCGATTTATTGACAATTCGAATTCGTTGATTGTCAGTGGATCGGATGATAATCTCGTTTCGGTTTGGGATCGACGAGCTTTAAGTGAAGATCAACCGAAACCTGTCGGCATATTCGCTGGTCATGCAAATGGTATTACATTCATTCATAGTCGAGTATGAATCTAGTGAATATATTTTCGATAGTTTTTTGTAAAAAAAAACACTTTTTGTTTAGATGGATACACGATATCTAATTTCAAATAGTAAAGATCAAAGTATTAAACTTTGGGATATGCGTCGTTTTGCAAACGAATCAACCATTGAAACAAGTCGAAAATTAGCTAATAATGTCAATAATGATTGGGCTTATCGTTATGATGTATTTGAAGAACAACGTAAGAGAATTATCATTCATTTAATTCTCGAATTATTTTTATTTATCTAGTCAATAATTGCTATATACCAGGTGATCCAAGTGTTCGTACTTATCGTGGTCATTCAGTGACCCACACTCTTATTCGTTGTTATTTTTCGCCTGCATTCACAACTGGACAAAAATATATTATCACCGGTTCATCAAATGGTTCTATTCAAAGTTTGTTTCTTTCAAAAGATTTGTTTTTTGTTTATTATTTTCTTTGTTTGCATTTAGTTTACGATGTGCTTACGGGTGAAATTCGTTTGACTCTATCATCGACTAACAATCCTGAAGCAAATCGAGAGAAATGTATTCGTGATATATCCTGGCATCCATATGAAAATTATATTATCTCAACATCGGTAAATAGTTTCGAAAGTTGTTCTTCTTTTTCTTTTTTTGGTGCTTGAAAATTGATAAGAAAAGAACACAAACATGTCGTAGGTGTTTATCACAACCTAAGACAAGACAGAGAGAGAGAGAGAGAAAAAAAAACGAACTCACTGATAATAAAAATATATAACTAAGATTGAAAATGTTGTATTGTGACGAAACATTCTTTACATTTTAGTGGGATTATCTACGATCTCATGTTCGTTGGACATATTCGAGCGATGAATTCACCGATTCAAAATTGGTCTCACTTCAAACAACAGATTCACCTGTTCGACGTCAATTATTTACATTAGATGAAAGTATGCTGCGGACATTAATCGAACGGAACTATTTCGATGTCGATCTAGATGAATATACGGATGAATCTGTAGAAGACATGGATTCGTGAATATCTTTATGTTTTAAATAATAAATAGTTTTGTTATTTTGATTGATAATTAATGCAGACAAGCAAATTTTAATTATTTCTGTGTTTGTTTGTTTGTTTTTCTATGATCTTTTTTAGAATAAAAAAAAGAAAAGAAAACGTCAATGGTAACTCGACGTGAAACGGCTGTACGTCCACATCAATTTTCTTTATATAATTTATCAGCTAATGAAATCTATTTCGAAGACTACGCAGTTTTTTGTCAGAGTTCAATTAATGATGATCAACAAGCAAAAATTAAAGGTCTCTTAAAAATTTGTTCACGATGTTTAGTATTCGTACCCAATGATATACGTTCACCGATGATAAAAATATTCTATAAAGAAATATCCAAATTTCAAGATAGTGGCAAAAATGATATAAGTTTAACGTCAGCAACAATTATAACATCGAATACGAATAGAAAATCATCGAATAGTTTAAATTTAATTGCTTCATCGGTCGTGCTTATGGCAATCAATGGACGTATTGAACCGTATACGACAATCTATGAAACACATAAATTCTCGTTTGAATTTACTTATACAAATGTTGAAGAATGTTTATCTGTTCTTGGACCATTGTATCGTTCGAGCACATTACCATTTTGTGATCAAGTTCTTATGGTTGAATCGATTGTTCAAGGACGTTTGAAAATGTTAAAATGTGATTATACACGTTTGAAAGATATTTATGAAAAAGTTCTTTTCGAACAGGATACATATGTTATTAAACCATTGATACAAAATCCCGGTAAATGTTTGTTAACTAATCAATGTTGTTATTTTCAAGCATTGAATAATATCAGTGAACAACAACTGATTCAATATGAATTAAAAACATTAGTTAAAATAACAAAACGACGATATAAATTTCGATCGATTGGTTGCGAATTACAATTTCGAATAACTGAAAAGTTTGTTTGTTTGTTTTTTTTCAGGTGAAAATTTGATTGATTTGCTTTTCTTTGAAGACAACGTAAACAGAAGAAAATGGTTTATTTTGTTTTTACAAATGAAAATATCTGTTCGACATTTTACGATCTTGTTCTTGCTCAAACATCAGTTCAAATCGATCCAACATCATTCGAAAATATGACACTTCGTTGGCAGCAAGGTTTAATATCGAATTTCGATTATTTACTCTATCTAAACGATCGAGGTGAACGTTCATTTCATGATTGTTCACAATATCCCGTGTTTCCATGGGTTTTAAGAAATTATACGTCAACTAGTTTAGATCTTAATGATCCTCAAACATTTCGTGATCTAAGTAAACCTATCGGTGCATTGAATATTGAACGTTTAGAACGATTAAAAGAACGTTATGATAATATGTGTTTACCGTCGGATCATCAACGTTTTCTCTATGGTAGTTTCTATTCGAATCCGGGCTTTGTTGTTTATTTTCTTTGTCGATTACATCCGGAATTAAGTTTATGTTTAAATGGTGGACGATTCGATCATCCCGATCGATTATTTCATTCGATAGTCGATACATGGAAAAGGTAGATTAGCAAATTGACGATATTTTTGAAAAAGAACAAGTTTGTATGTGTGTGTTTTGTTTTCTTCTTCAAGTGTTTTAACAAGTGATTCGGATGTTAAAGAATTATTGCCAGAATTTTATATGACATCAGCATTTCATGATAGTGAAGATGACGATGCTGAACATCGTCAAGATGGAGAATTTCTTCTCAATCAATCTCATATTGAATTCGGCATTCGACATGATAGTATTCGTGTCAATGATGTTATTTTACCGCCATGGGCTGAGAATACCAAAGATTTCGTCTATAAAATGCGTTTAGCTTTGGAAAGTGATTATGTTTCTCAACATTTACATGAATGGATTGATCTTATATTTGGTTATAAACAACGAGGCGACGAAGCACGACAAGCTGATAATTTATTTCATTATTTGACTTACGGTGAACCGGCACAAAATTCGAAATTGCAAAATGATTTCAACGAACAATTGTCTGTACAAACGCAGATTTTAGAATTTGGACAAGTACCGAAACAGTTATTTACAAAACCACATCCGAGAAAATTAACGAAACAAGAATTAGATGATTTAGAAAAAGAAAAGGAAAAACTAACGTTAAATGCAGCTTCGTTGAATTCTCAAGATTCAATATTGGATTCATCGGAATCGAATTCCGATCGTCCTCGAAGTCAATCGTTCTCAACGATTGCCGACGGTGAAACGATGAAATTCGAATTCGATTCCGTTTGTCGTCTACATAAATCAGCTATCACACGTATCGTTCCACATCCAATGCATTCATCAACACATTTACTAACAATAAGTGATGATGGTTTCCTTCGAAATTATCTTATCGATCGAATGAAATCCGAAGCATTCTATTTAGTTTCAGTACGTCGTTTAACTTGTTTGAAATCGATTCAAGTTCAATTCGAATACGAAACATCGGATCAATGTTCATTAGCGTTCATTGGAAGTTCTGATCATACGCTCTATGTTTATAATCTAGAAACTGGCACAGCTATATTCTCACAAATATTACACGATGATGTTATAACGGATTTATATATAACCAATCAATCGACACCAACAATATTATGTACATCATCCAATGATGCAACTGTTCGATTTTGGTCATTAGAAAATCTTCTTTCAACGGAAAATAATCAATATAAATTTCAACAAAATTATCATCTACTATCAAAAATTGAAATGCAATATGATATATCATTCGATACGCCGTGTAACTCGATGCATATTTTAGAAGAACATGGACTTTTAGCTGTTGGTTGTCAAGATGGTGCCATTCATTTATGTCATTTTCAAACGGGACAAATTCTTAAACAATTATCATCAGCAACATTGCCGATTCTATCATTAACATTTCGTTCGGATTGTCTTTTTCTTGCTTACTTAACAAGTACAACTATGACACTCGTCGATATTCTATCGGGTACAGATGTTTTTACTCAAAATTCTCCAACCAATGGACATACATTTACATCATTTTTCTACGCATCTCAATTGTTAATCATTGGTTTAAGTAATGGTACATGTGATATTTGGAATTTAAAGTTATGTGAAAAAATTCACACATTACCCGTATGTGATAATATACCGATAACAACAATAACATACAATGATGGTCTCTTCTTTTTTGGTACTGATGATGGTTCTGTGCATGCATATACGCTTGTAAGTCGACATTAATTATTAAATTAGTTGTTTGAAAAAAAAATCAAGATTTTTGTCGAATGAACTATATTCATGATGTATAGAACATAATTGTTTTCTTTTTCTTCTTCGTTATTATTATTCTTATTATTACTATTGTTGTTGTTATTATTCTATTTATTTGATTTATTTTACGAAAAAAAAATGAAAGATAACTAAGAAAAAAGACACGAGATAAGATTAATCGATATTATTATTTTTTTTAATTTGTATGCTTCATTTATGATAATAAATTAAAATTGAACTTTAAAGAAGATTGATGATAAAGATTTTCTACATAAGACGATTATTAGCTATGTTGATTTTTTTTGATAACGCATAAATTTTTTGTTAGTTATATGGCGTGATCGGATAAAAAAAACAAAACACTAGATTTCATTCTGTGTGACTAAGATATGGCGTGATTTTTCGAATACGTCTATGCTTAAATAGATGAATGTTGTAAACGAGAATATAATATAGACAAAAATGAGTGTTGAACCGAAAGAATTTGGTGGTACTATAGGTGCTATTTGTATTATGATATTCTCTCATGTTATACCATTTTATTTTGCTCTATCATTACGATATAGTTCCGGTGGTATTTATTATCCATCATCATTCGATGAATTTATTGATCATGTTAACGAATCATGTTTACCAACATGGACAGCTTTTTTTCTCTATACAGGTTTTTGTCTTTCTCATCTCGTACTTGCAGCTATTCTACCTGGTCCTGAAGTTAAAGGTCTTCCTATTCCAACAGAAAATAATCGACAATATACATATAAATGTAATGCATTAGCTAGTTGGTATTTAACTTTAATTATTCTTCCTATTTTACATCTCACTGGTCTATTTAAAATCACCATCCTAGCCGATCAATTTGGTTCTGTACTTTGTGTAGCTGTTATTTGTAGTGATTTGGTGTCAATTTGTATACATTATCATGCATTAAAAACAAATCAAACATGTCGAATGACTCATTCGCCTATTTATGATTTTTTCATGGGCGTTTGGCTTAATCCTCGAATGAAACTATTCGGACAAGACGTTGATTTAAAAATGCTTGCCGAAGTACGATTATCTTGGTTGTTATTATTTATTCTTGTTGCATCGGCAGCCGTTAAACAATATGAAACATTTGGCTTCATAACTTGGCCAATGATATTTATTTTAATAGCTCAATTACTCTATATCAATGCTTGTATCAAAGGTGAAGAATGTATTCCAGTAACATGGGATATATTCTATGAAAAATGGGGTTGGATGTTAATCTATTGGAATCTTGCTGGTGTGCCATTTGTTTATTGTTTTCAAGCTCATTATATTCTTGTCAATTCACTACGAACACAACAGCCAACAGAAAATATTTCAACCGTATTAATGATAATATTCTTTATTATACTTATTCTTGCTTATTATGTTTGGGATTCATCATTATCGCAAAAGATTCGTTTTCGTATGCAACAACAAGGTATTGATATTGCACGAAATGCTTTTCCGCAAATGCCATGGAATGTTATTCAAAATCCGAAATATTTAAAAACCGAATGTGGTTCACCATTGTTAATCGATGGCTACTGGAAATATTGTCGAAAACCAGCTTATACAGCTGATATTTGTATGTCAACTCTATGGGGATTATCCTGTTATCAATGGCCTGGTCTTTTACCTTATTTCTATCCGATATTCTTTTTCTGTATGATTATTCATCGATATACACGTGATATGGCACGATGTCAAGTTAAATATGGCAAAGATTGGACAACATATTGTCAACGAGTGCCATATGCATTCATTCCTGGACTTATCTAATCGTTTTTTTGTGGTTTTTAGATTATCTTTCGAAAATAAAATAGTTATAGTGTTTTTTATTTGATTTCAAAAAGTGTTTCTTTGTTTTCAAGCAATCGAAGTTGCTGTTGACGTTCGTACATCGTCATTACTTCCACTAGTGATTTGTTCGTCATTTGAATTCTTATATTCATCAGTGATATATTTCCATAGAAGATAGAGTGTCATCAATCGTAAAATAATCATAAAACAACAAAGAAGTATTATAAAATTTCTTTGACTACGAATAAACGGTTGACATGATCGTGCAGATTTATAATCCACAGATCCACATGTTTCAACGTATGTATTTTGAAAATTTTTAAAATCTTCTTCTGTATTTTCACGATCATCTATTAAACAACATCTAAAAATCAGTTCCAATGCATTATTTAGAAAAAAAACAGACAGAAAAAGAAATATGCCGAAACAAACTTGCTAAGTCGAACCATAACAACGATCGGCCCACTGGTTTCTTTGTGATGTTCGATTTGATCAATCAATTGATTTGTCATTTTTGAAACGACTGTTGCTGAATTATGAATATAAGTGACAAAGAAGAGAACAGTTACAAAACACATGCCATAGAATGTTCCATAGGCAAAATAACGACTAGGTCGTTGACGTGCAAATAAAAGATAGAGTACAGCTGTAGTCGCAATGAAATAACAGATATAACAGATAATATAGAGAATTCTCTGTTCAATAGTCAATTCATAAATAAAAACAATGAAACCGAAAAAAAGTCCGAGACAAAAAAGAATTCGAAGAACTAAACGAAGTTGTCGATGTGAAATCTTCATTTTGAAGCAAAAAAAAGAACAAAAATGAAAAACAAGAAGTTAGTTACATGGAAAAGCGCTTCTTTGCCGAGAAAGACAAAAACAATTACTATTCATGTTTCAATATCGGATTTGTCAATTAGTTTTACACGAACATTTTGTTCTGATTAGTACATTTCATTCGTAGAAATATATTAATGAGCAATAAAAAATAAATTATTTCAATAATTAAAAGTGTCAACAACGTAGAAAACATTTCCTTTCTCTTCCACTCGATTATTCATTGAAGATTTACCTTCGACACACTGTATTTAATAGTAATTGTTAAAAAAGAAAAGAGTATAAGATTCTCACGAGAATTAATCTTGTGTTTTTTTGTTCCTTCGTATTTATCTTCACACTTCTTTCTTTTCTATCCGAGAAATAGATATGCTGGATTGGAGACAAACAGATTAGTTTCGAAAGTCACTTTTCAATTATCTTTATTCTTATTGAATTAACAGTCATCTCAGATTTCACATCGATATTCACATGAAAAACTAATTGGTTTTTTGTTTCCATGAAAGGAGAGCCTAACAACCTTTGATTGAACAAAGACAACATAATCAATTTTAATTTTCTTTTGCTTTTGCTTTTGACAAAGAATGATGTATTGAACTGTTGACAGATCTTAAAAGATAGAGAGAATTCACTTGAAAAACGAAATGAAAGAAATAGACACAAGTCATCCTTCTTTTATCGTGACGGAAATGAATGAGTTCGAAGTGCACGTGCTCGACAATATCGATGCCATCGGCTACAATAACAACATCAACAGCATCATCATCATCATGAACTACTCTTTGACGACAAATGAGAAAAAAAAAGAAGAAGAAGAAGAAAGAAAAAAAGAAACAAGAACTTCGAGCATCTAAAATAACAATTAGTTGACGAGAGAAGAAAAGCAGAAGCTTACATTTAATAATAAGACTGCCGTTCTTTGCGACATCAGGTGAATGAGAGTGGATGAGCATTTTGCGAAGAGTATATACGTATATGCATAAGTGGTTCTGTGATTTTCTTCCTTTTTTTCTACTTTTTGTCCTTGTTCTTTTTATACTTATGAATATATATATATATGTGTGTGTGTGTCTGTGGGTTTGTTTGTCTGTTATTGTTACTCGTCGTTAACTAAAGAATTGAATGCAAGTTTGTGTCATGCACAAAATAGATCGAATAAAAATCTAAGCACGAACTAATAAACTATTGATGAGATCATCTATATTACCATATATATATATATATATTCCTTTTGATTTTCATATTCTATACACATTCGTAGTTTTAAGGGTTACTGATTTATTGACACAATCATATTTCGAATTTGAACTTTAAACATATGTTTATAAGTAATCACTTTTTGAGAATAGGCATTCATTTCTCTCTTTCACCTAATGACAAGTAAATAAACATGAAATAGAATGTTTTTAATACACATTTCAGAATTCTCCTGTAAAATCTATCAGGCATAATAATTGCTATTTTTGTCATAGTTTGTAGTTTCCGAATGTTGATTAGTGCAACAAGAAGAAAAAAATATATATAAGAGTATTGAAGACGACGACAAGGGAAGATAAGAAAGAAAAACGGGAACATGATTGGTAATTGACAATGTTAGTACTATAGTCTCGTTGAGTTTTTTTTTCCACATTCATAAATAGCCGCACTAACTGACGTTGTGACACAGTTGCTTTTTTTTCCGCTCATTTTCTTTTCTATCTTTTTTTCCTGACTCCATCTCTCTCTTTCTCTCGTCCGTTCATTCGTTTTCCTTCTTCATTTATTTTCTATCTTGTTTTTTAATTCTTTCAACATTCATTTTTTTTCAGTTATACTAGAAGAAACTTAGTTGAATATTTAATGACAATTCTTTTTCGACAAAGAAATTATTGTTTCTTCATCGAGTAACAATAGTCAACTGACAAGTCGAACAATAACTTAAGTAAATACATTTCAATAAGAATAAGAAAAATCGCTTGACTAATTCTCTTTCTTGTGCAATCTGCACTCACTGATTTTGAGCAGCTTTTTTTTTCTTTGTGTTTTTTTCTCGATTGAGCTCGATCTCGTCTGATAAACATGTACGTACTCATTCATCCTTCTTAGTATTCAATGTTTTTTTTTGTTTCACTTTAATAAAATCTCTGTCGTATGAGATAAATCTCGAAAACAAAAACAACACGAATAAGACTGTACTTTTGCTTCGTATGATTCAGAGAACATTAATGAGAATTATAACTGTTTATTAATATATATCCGACTAAATGTCAAAGCAGATAAAAAAAGGAGAAAAAAAAAGAAAGAAAATGACTCGTCACTATTTTTTTCTTTACATTGATGCTCATTTTACCTAGCAAGCAAGACGCGATACATGCGTTTTTTTTCTTCTAGATTTAATATAATGTGATAATTAATATATTTCTTAACAAAAGACAGCCAGAGAACGAAAGAAAAGAAGTTATTTCTTTATTTAAAGTAGAAAAGAAAGAAGAAACTCAAAATCTATATGGATCAGCCAAATTTATATCCCAAACCAATAAATTCAACATCACTAGCACAAGTCAATACAGATCGGTCATCGATTGTTACCTATGGCGAAGGATACGTTTACACAGGCCCATTAACTCCTCTACAATACGATCTACCATCTCGACCTGAAACATTCAATCAAAATTCATCAACAACACCAAGTACAGCAAATCTCTCATTAGCCTCATCACCATCAGCGGAAATGATTGCTCCTAATCCGACTAATCAATATCAATTTAAAGTGATGTTACTAGGTGATAGTGGTGTTGGTAAGTTAATATGAAAGAAAAAAAAACAGAACTCTTCATTTTGAATTGATTTCATTGATATTTCTAGGTAAAACATGTTTACTTGTACGTTTTAAAGATGGTACATTCCTTGCTGGCAGTTTTATAGCAACTGTAGGGATCGATTTTCGAAATAAATTAGTAACACTTGGTGATAAAAAAATTAAATTACAAATATTCGATACAGTAAAAATTTGTTTTTCTTAAATAGAATTAAAACGTTTTTGGTTTGTTTTCAGGCTGGTCAAGAACGTTTTCGTTCTGTGACACATTCGTATTATCGTGATGCGAATGCACTATTATTACTCTATGATGTGACATCGTATTCATCATTCGAAAATATTTCAGCTTGGTTAAGTGAAATAAAAGAATTCGCTCATGATGATGTTATCATAATGTTAATTGGAAATAAAATTGATAAATCGCAACGTGTTGTTTCGAGAGAAGCTGGCGAACGTTTAGCACGTGACTATGAAGTTAGTTTTCTTGAAACATCAGCTAAAACAGGTCAAAATGTTGAATTAGCATTTATGGCTACAGCTCAAGCTCTATTAGATAAAGAATTAACGCGAAAAACTGCTCATAATGGCCATTTTTCACTCAATGATATGATGAAAATACCGGGTATGTCATCAACGAATAATAATCGAGATAATTCGTATAATATGTCAAATGCTTCTCGATCGAACGGTTGGTGTTGTTAGAAGAAGAACAAAAACAAACACAAAACGAAATTTAATTCATGTGTAATATAAAAGAAAAAAAACAATTTTTAGTTGTGAATGTTCCATTTCTTTTTTTTTGTCATTCGTTTTAATCTTTTCTGTCAATAATAAATTGTATCAAGGTAAAAAAAAAGCAAATTCCTCTAATTTAGATTTTGTTTATTTGATAAAAATATATCTTAGCTTTTGAAATTTAAACTAATCAACGGAAACGGAAGTTTCTCGACATTTTCTTTCTACTATATAGGCATTGTTTATGAGAAAGATAAGAGTACTGAATGGGTTCAATCTTGTTTGGTAATTAGTTTTATTATTCAGTTGACAATTTCTTCAACATATTTAATATAGCTTTTTTTTCTATTAAAAAAAATTAGTAATGAGTGTACAATTATTTATTCATGTCAAAGATCAATTGAATACAATTCGATCTAATTTTGTTTTTGTTCAATCGTTTGACTTTTAATATAAAATCTGCATATTAAAACTTTTCTAATTGATCACTCGAACCTGATGAAATAATAAATTTAGAACGTTCATTAGCATCTAAAAATACATTGATAGTAGACTATAATACTTAAGATTCCATATTATCTTAAATATACCTCAGTTCCGCATTCTTTCAGAAACAAACATAACATTGACGTCATTGATTTCTATTTCAATAATTAAAATTTTAGCATGAGAAATATTATCAATGAATACGTACGTTTGATTTTAATCTCGAAATTGAAACTAATCTATTTTTAAAACTAACTAATTATTATTCAGTTTTCAAATTAAAAAGAAAGATCTTGCGTTCAGTTATTCTTAGCATAGATTTGCTTGCATCATGAAACACCATTATTCTAATAACTGATCTACGAAAAATATAGAAAATTCTTCTTCTCCTTTTGATATACTAATCAATGAAAGATGATTGTCATATTTATCTTTCATCTAACCTCTTCGACTTGTTCACTGTTTATATTTAAATGATGAATGAGTGATTAAAAGCTCATCTCTTCATCTATTTCAATCATGCATATCTCAATTAAAAACTAATAATTCAACTCATTCGATTATATATATCGAAATGGATTAATATAAGAAAAAAAACAACTTTTCGGCAAATAGAATAATGTCATGGTCGTTTGTTTACTACGACTAATGGATCGAGTTCTGCATACATTTGATTCGATATCGAGCAAACTTCATTCCTATGGTTTGATGGAATTCTTTGTTTATCTCTTGAGAATACCGAAAAGATGATGATTATTATCGAAACGGAACGAAACAATTTGTTATTATTATTATTTTTACATGCTAGTTTCTATTTTCCATTGCAAATAGCCAAGGTTAATCAAGTAAAAAAGAAAGAAAAAAATACAAAATGATATCTAATATATTCATATTTCAATTTTTCCTTTCTCGTTTTTTTTTTCTTCTCGTCCGGCATAAAAGAAAACAACAACAACGAAAGAAACAAGAAAAGAAAAAGGAAACACCCAAACAAACAAAAAAGAACGAAAGAGAGAAAGAACTAATAAAAGTAATGTTAGCAAAAGAAAATGTTTGTTGCTGTTTTTTTGTTATTGTCTTGGTTAATTTTGTTCATAAGGCAATCAGAAAAGAAACTCTTTCCCCGCGTTTTTATCTTTCAATCTGACACAACAAACCAACGAGAAAAGAAACAAAAAAAAACAAAACAAAACAAAAAACAATTGAATTTGCGTTTTTTTTCAATAGATAAATGTTTCTCATATGTATACACGCGCACATAAAATAAAATAAAATAGAACGAATGAAAGAAATAATACACGCACACACACGCAATGCAGCGCATCTACAATAAAGCAGAAAGCATTCTCGGGATAAAAAACGATCTAATGAGATAGATTGATTAGTTTTTTGAACGAAAATTGTCGTCATCAAAAAAGTTTAAAGCGTTTTTTGAGATCTATTCGACGCCAATCGGGCAAACGATAGAAATCAGATCGTGCCATTTGGAATAATGTATGAAATTCGTTATCAGACAGATGACGCTGAAAGAAAACAAATACGAAAATAGTTTCATTCAAAAGAACAAACAAAATACCTCTAGATGATCTCGATCAACATCTGACGGTAAACGTTGCTTTGAACTAACTTTTAATTGTTCATATGGATACAATTTTGGATTGTTCATTATTGTCGGTGCCGAACGTGTTGAAGGCGCATGTTGAGATTCAATATATCGACGATCACCGCCACCGCCAACATCGATTGTCTAACCAAAAGACAAGTCAAATAAAATGAAATGAAAATTCGAAAAATGAAACTACATACTTTTACTGATTTGTTGTGATCACCATCATGTGAATCTAAACGAATGAAAGAACGAAATTGAATTTATCGATTTTGTTTTTATTTAAACGAAAGTAATTTACAATATGAAGTAGTCGTACCGAGATCCGTTGAATCTAGATCGCAACTTCTTTGCATATCGAGACAAGTTGGTAATGTTTGAGCTTTAGGTGATAATGTTAAACCATAACCTGGTCGAAGAGCTAAAAATCAAAAGTCAAGGTTTTATCGAATAAGATGCGAAGACAGAAAATAAAAAGAAAAAGCTGTATATATTTTTTTTTTGGTTTTAGTATAAAGATGAGAAAAAAGGGAAAACGATGCATGAATAAGTGCATGAATAAGATCAAAATTTGGATTTATCTGATCAAACCTGGTGATCTTCTGACGAAATCATAAGCGATAGGACCTAAATTGTTCGATTTTGTTTGTATGAGCAACGAGAGAGAACAAGCAATAGGAAAAGCTCGATTTTCGTTCGATTTTTTGCTTACCTTGTTGTTGATATCTCGGTAGGGTAACACGTTTTCCACCGGCGGGTGTCGTCGATATCGATGTTGATAGGCCCGCAATACTATCATCGGCGTTCGTTGTTGATGATGAATGTGTATGAACACGTCGTGATGGTGACGCAAATTTCGGTGAATCGAAACGGCAACGTCGCGGTGGTTCGACAGCTGCCGACGGCGAACGTGATGCTTTCCATGGATCGAGTGGTAATTGTCGTGCGATAAATTTCTCTTGCGTACGTAGATCTTCGAGTAGAGCATGTGCCATGCCCGATGTGTCTTTTAGTTTGGTCATAATCGTTATATCTTTTTCTAATTGTGGATCGTAACGAAGTTCGTTATCAGTTGTTTCGTCATCGTCATCGAAATTTGCACTTGTTATTGTTATGTCATCGGTTAGCGTTTGCTGTTGATCGATGATTGTAGGAACAGGCGATGAAGGTGATAATGTATGTGCAGTAGGTGCGGTTTGACTGTGATGTTGAGATCGATGTGAACGAGATTCAGTGCGAGATTCGCTTCGACTACGATGAGATTTCATGAGTTCAGGCACGGCTTGAATAGCAATAGGTGCTGGCCAATCGAGGGATTCGATTTTTTTCGGAGCTGTTGGATCAGGTATGAAACCACCTGAATAACGCGAGAGAACGATAGCTTCGTCATCGGCAGATGTGTCTTGTGGACGAGCTGGAGATCCCGATGTACGTGATGATGTTTTGGTTGTCGAAGCTATTGATTGTGTCGATAGGGGAGATGATGTCGGAGGTACAGAACAATGGATTTTACGAATTCGTGTTTGACCTTTAGAAGAAGACAAACAAAACAAACTTGAATGATGGACAAAATAATAGGTTTTCAACTGACCAGTGACTAAGGCTTTCATGCCTTTTTTGGTTCCTGGTAAACTGAATGCTTGTGTTCGATTGTATGAAAAGCCGACTAAAAAACATAATCAAAAAACATGTCAATGAACTTTTCATCATCATCATTATTGTCGTCGTCTTGTTCTTCTATTCAATGTCATTTTTCTTTTGGTATGTATGGTTTAATCTGAGATTTTATTATTCAACTGTGATATTTAACATATGTCGTCTCGTATTTCTGGTATTAGTCAAAAATCATATTGAAAAGCAGTCAGATAACAATTGACGGAAATTTTCTTTTTCTTTTTGCTTTTTTCCTAATCTCAATCAAATATAAAAAGAAGGCCCTTTACGTGACGTATAAACAGACGAGAAGATATATGTATATATACAGAGAGATATATACGTATATACTCTTTCTTCCTATCATATATACACGTAGAGCCGATTAGACGGTCGTATATGTATCATGATCGCCTGCAGACAATGTGCCACTTAGCAATTGCTTTTGGACCTTTCGATGAGAAGGAGACAGAGGGGGAAACGAGAGCGAGAGGTTCATTTAAATTGCATCATCAATCGCATTTATCATCTGTAAAATTGACTATATACTGTGATCAAGTGAACAATGTGCATACGTGCAGATGTATCCTGAATATGAGACTGACGGATATAATTGAATTACGATCCTCTCTATCTGTCTAATTGAAGCAAGAGGGGCAAAAAAAAACTAGAAGAAAAATCGCTATTTGTATCGACACATGACAGGACTAATAGAATCCTGTTGTTGTTTTTCAATTGCATTCAATAATGAGACAAAATCTTCGAAGATTAATGTCCTACCCATTTCTTTTCGTAGAGCCATTTGTTGATAGTGATGCGGCTGGTGAAGCATCAACATTGTCGATTGTTTGAAGTATACTATGTCCTCGTCGTCTTCTGATCGTTCCAATGTTAATAGCACTTTCGCACTGATCGACAGAAGACAAAATTGTTTTTTCTTCTCTATTTCTTTCTATACTTCTCCTCGTCGTCGTCGTCCTTCTCGCCGTTTTTTTTACCAATTTCTTTCTCCTTCTTTCTCGTTCTCTGATTCTTTCTTTTTTTCGTTCTTTTACAACTCTATATTTTATTTATTAAGCATGTTTTCTATGACGTTCATCATCGTCTCTATTTTTGAGCTCTCGTATCGAAAGCACTTCAATATGCCTTGTTCTTCTGTTCCACCATAACAAGGTCATCCGGTTGGCTACACGCGTATATCTTTCCTCTCTCTCGTCTTCAACAATTGTTCGTTCCGAGTCTAGCTCGTTTCTTCTTCTTTCTATCTAATTTTTTTTCATGCGTTCTCAACTGTGGAAACATATGAGCAAGAAAGAACGAAAGAAAGAAAGAAAAAAAAAATGATTGAATCCTATAATCGGATGAAGGCGTACGTATCATATATACAGTTCAAAATGAAACCATTGAATGAAGAATAAAGGGCGTGTCCACCTGCTGATTACTCAATCGTTCTTGCTCTTTTGTGTCGCGTTTTTTTCTTCTAGTTTCTCCTTCACATTTTTTCTCGTTAAGCCATGTAATCGATATCATCGTCATTGCAAAGGCAAGGCAGTAACAGAAGTTTCATCGTCACCTTTCAAGCGAAACAAATAATTATTGTATTGAGTAGCTTTTTTTTGTGGCCTGTTTCTTGCGTCATTACTGTTCGCTCTCATCCTTCGTTACACAACGAAATCGATCATCCAAGCAAATCTTATTCATCTCCCAACTGTATATTCAATCGTTTTTGTCCTCGGATAACGACAAGTGTTGTCTTACTAACTAAACTCAAGAGAATACTCGTTCGAGGTTTTTTAATCAACAGAAGAAGAAGAAAAAAAGAACGGAACCGATTAGTTTACTTGGACGATGAAAATGGGGCGATTTTGTATGTGAAGCGATATGATCACCAGCTCGTTTCATGTAACCCATATTTTCTTCGCCATTGATATAACCAGATGTTAGAATTCGATTGAGATCACTTGCACCAATTTGACTTGGCGATGTTGTGCCTGTTGTTGTCACATTATAGCTCTTGAAAAAAACACAGAAGAAGAAGAAAATGAATGCAAATTGATTGTATTTGTATTTTCAATTTTGTCTACAACGAATGTCAACACTCGAAATGTTTTATTAGTCAAGTGGTAATGATATAAGAGCGTATTAGAATTTTAGTTGCTCGAAACCTTTCAAACTCGCAATCACCTTTCGATTTTCGTATGACGAAGAAGAAATAGACGAAGATGTTTTTGTCTAGAATATTTTCTTGTTCAAATAAAGACACGCTCAAATCAGAGATTTGTTTGAACATACTTTATGAGTTGGTAAACTAGATAGAACAGTATCAGTTAGATCACGGGGACTTGGTTCGCTTGAATCGCACGTAAGTAATAATTTATCAGATGGATTCTGTGTAACATCGACATGAATTTTAGTTGTTTGATCTGGTGTTGCATGCAATGTTGAACGATGTTTATCATGTGAAGATATTTTAAAACCACCCGATTCTTGTTCACGTTGATACTGTTGTTTAGCCGATTTATTCAAAAGATTTTCTTTATTTTCATTTCTAATGGGAGTTTGTTGAGACTGTTGTTGTTGTTGTTGCTGCTGCTGCTGCTGCTGTTTGTCTTGTTCGTGCTGATCTTGTTGTGTAGGAACATCGGACTTTTTTATTTTTCTAATCAAAATAATTCATTGAAGAGAATATTTAAATAAATGTTTATAGCTTACTTCTTTTTCAGAAACGAGAACATGATGACAATAAACAAAACGTTTCTATAAAATAAAATAAAAATATATATATAGAGAGAGAGAGACAGAAGACAAACGATACGAATTCATATTAGTTTATGAAATAACAAACAACAACAAAAAGAAGAACTAAAAAAGAAATAAACTTGTCTAATCTAAACAATCTATCTTCGTTATTATTATTATTGTTGTCTGGTATCACTTATTCTACTCTTGATTCACATTCGGTACTTTTTCTTTTCCTCTTGATATATGTACATACTTTTCATCGATATAGATTTCAAGACAATGAGCAATGAAGAAAAAAAAATGAAGAAGAAGGAGAGTAATACGAACAAGAGAAAACGACTATGAATGAATATATATACATATATATATATATATATATATATATGTGTATATGAAAAGAAGAAATCGACCGAATGAGTAATATGAAAAGCACCTACCAACTGGTTGTTTGTATTATTACTGTCGTCGATTTTTCTCGTACGAAGTAATCGAAGAAAAAAAAAGAAGAACAAGCAGCAAAAAACGTACTTGTCTTCTCTTTCTCCTTATTCTTGTTCTTTTTCTTCTTCTTATTCTGCCTGTTTTTGGAGAGCGAAACGATGCAACATAGTAAGAATAATGATAATAATAAATAAGGATGATCAACGCTGCATCGATAGTTATCTCATAATGTTCTATACGAGTTTTGCATCGATTAGACGACAACAATCATAAAAAAGCAATAGAAACGCCAATACAATGGCAAGTGATGATGAGTATAATAGTAGTTGTATTTCATATGGAGACGATCTATACAATCTCGAGCTGATTTGATCTGATCTATTCGTATAGAACTATTGGCATGTTAGGTGGCAGCGTTGGCATCATCTGATACCAATGTCAGTAGACAGAATGGAAGTATGATGGAGGCGTATATCTGGCAGATATTTTCTTTCTCGTCTCTTCTTAGTTTCGACCGGCGTCTGTCGATAAACAAAGAATGATGTGCCTTTTCTTTGCTTCTCTTCTCTTGTTCCTTTTTTTTTGTTTCTTAGTTGGACAACTATGCCTGTAGCATAAAGAGATCCCATTTATGTTGGTATGTTCTACGTGCATATATATATACTATACCGGATAGGTCACAGACACATACATACACACACACACACACGCGCACACATACAACAGTCTGCTGTTCGTTTTCTCTTGTTTCGGGTCTCGACGTCGTCGTCTTCTTCTGTAAATAGGAGGAGGAAATAATGAAGTGACATACATACATATGTTCAAGATGACAAAGAAGAAAAGCAGTTCTCGGACTTCCTTCGGTGTCACCGTCATCAATTAAAATATTGTTTATATAAATACAAATACATATGTACAGACATACATATGTATCAAATTCATTCAAACATTTTTACACGCTTCATGCTCTCATATACACACACATACACACATACGCACACAACTATATATGCAATCGATTCAAAAAAAAAATGAAAGAATGCATGTGTAACATTCGTAAGAGGCTACGTGAACGCTTATCACTATTATGCAAATGCATAGATACGTTACGTGTCAGTCATCAACGCATACGTAAATTCATAAAAGAAAAAGAAGTGAATTTTACATGCCAATCTCATAGGATTTCATCATTCTATCGTTTTTTTTCTCTTTCATTTCATTTACCTAATCGATATGTATATCTATATATTAAATTGAATTCATGATAAAATCATTGATTTATTTGCATTTCGAATTGTATTAATATAATATTGAAGATGATTTGAATTTAGATTAATGAAGAAACAAGAAAAAAAAATTGAAGAAGAATTTGTGAATAGGGAAAAAAAAGCAGCAACTGAATTGTTATCTTGATATATCTTATGCGCTCAAACGAGCGTACGAACGAGAGAGACAGAGAGAGGCATAGCAAGAGAATTTTTTTTTCGTTGCCATAATCCTTACCTTTATATCCTCTATTAAAGAACAAATGGGAATATGTTGTTCTGTTTATGGGAATGCAATTCTTGTGTGAATGAAATATTTCATAAGTATTTATGTAAATATTTTACAAGAAAATAAAACGAAAAAACTTCTCGAATATCGAATCTGAATTGCAGCGACATCTAAATCATTGAAATAGGCATTTTTATTTCATTTGCACACTGAACAAATCATCGAAAAAATTTGAAAAGGTTTTTTTTCTCCTTCATTTCCTTACTTATAAATTCTATTTAATAAACCCAACGAATGACAGTATAAAAATGCATCATTCATTCATTCATTCACTCAAACACACACAACACACACACTCTCTCGGGTGTATATATATTAAATAAGAACAAGCGTCAATAAGAATCTTGTTTTTCTTGTTTTCTTCGTACTTAATGATATATTTTTTTAAAAGAACCATGTACCCATTCATTTTAGATATTAATTATGATTATTTAAAGTAAATTTGTAATTATGACTGTACTTTCAACAAAAAAATCTACAAATAACAATCGAGATTCGACAACAAATCAACAACAACAACCACAACAACAACAACAACAACAACAACAAACATCGAACACACAACAACAGCAGCCGATTTCTACTTTAACACGAACTCGTGTATCACACGACGATGAACATTCGATCCGTACTCATTCACTTGTGAATTCGAATGATGATTCAGATGATGTCAATGATCGATCACCCTCCCCATCATCTCTATCTCCCACAACAACAAATAATTTTCAATCAATGTTAACCACAACCACAACATCAATGTTTTCCAATCAATCGAAACGTAAATCACACTATCATAATTCACATCATACACAACAAGTCCGACGAAGATGTCAAACCCATGATAATGAACAGTATAATTCCGAAGATGAATATGAACATACATCAGTCAAATACGATGGAAATAATCTCGATGAAGTTCGTATTCTTTCATTTTTCCAATGTCAAACCAGTGATTTCATTCTCTTGTCATAGTATGAAATGCGTTTTGCACGAAGTTTAAAAGAAAAAAAAGGTTTCATTATCAAACCCGTTCAAGAAGATGGTGCATGTTTATTTCGTTCTGTTTGTAAGTTAATTTTCTATTGAATTTTGTCTACACTTATTTTATTTTGACTATCTATTCTAGCTGATCAAGTATTTGGTGATGAAGAAATGCATGCAACTGTTCGACAAAATTGCATGGATTATATTGTAAACAAAAAAAAATGTTTATTGAGTTTGATCCTTTCTCTTTCTTTAAAGGTTAAAAATGCGGATTTCTTTCGAGCATATATAACCGAAGATTTCGATGAATATGTCAAACGAAAACGTCTACCGAATTGTCATGGAAATCATATCGAAATGATTGCATTATCAGAGATCTACAATCGACCGATCGAAGTCTACGAATATTCGACTGGTTAGATTTTCTTCTTCTTCTTGTTTAATTAAATAGTTTTGTTGTTGTTGTTGTTCAGAACCAATTAATACTGTTCATGGAATGTATAAAACTGATAATGAACCCATTCGTTTGAGTTATCATTGTGGTGTACATTATAATTCGATAGTTGATCCATGGCGACCAACAGCCGGTCATGGCCTTGGTTTACCCGATCTTGAACCTGGAGTAAATTGATACGAATAGATTTTCTTATGTCGAAATATTTTTGTATTTCAGAAAGCACAAAATTCTCTAATGAATACGGCGTTAAAAGAATCCGAAGAAAGTCATATTGAAAAAACGATGCTCGACGATAAATTAGCTGCAACCGATTGGGAAGCAACACAAGATGAAATCATGGAACAAATAACTCGAGAATCGTATTTACAATGGTTACGTGATACAACGCCTTCGAATGCAACGGTACAATGATCATGATGAATTCATTCGAAATACAATTTGAATTTTTAGACACTAACTGCAAGTGCCAATCAAACGACTTCAGATAATAATCAAGGTAAATCCTGCAGTTTTTTTCTTTATATTATTAAAATTTTGATTTTATAGCAAGTTCGTCAAATAATTTATTACCATTGAGACTCGATGAACGAAAGGATTGTGAATTTTCATTACCATTTCATTACGAATGCGATACAGCGGCAACATCGGGTAAATTTCAAACTATTTCATCCAGAAATAATTCAATCATTTGTATAGAACTTGTTGATGACGAGTCACTGATGCGACAAGTTCTTGCCATGTCACAAATTGAATATGTTGAAAATTTAAGAAAACAACAAACATCACCGGAATTCAATGATTCAAATGCTTCATCGTCCTCCACTACCGAACCTTCTCATTTCTAGTTTTTGTGTTCTTTCATACTTCTTAACATAAATTCGAACAGACCGTGTACTTATGCATATTCTTCTGTGTGTATCTTTCGAATTAAGCAAGAGTGATATATATAAATATATAAATACGTATATCTTAATTGAAAATAAAAATCGAATACAATTTCTTTCGTTTCTTTTTATTTGCTCGTTGTCTAAAGTCTACTCAATTAAAATTGTTTACAAGGTGAACACACGTGGTAAAAGAGAGAACGGGTAAGAAGTTAAACTTGACTTTGATTTTCATTGATATGATGATTGTTGTTGATTCGAATGTGATCATCAAATAACGGATCTGAACTCTAAATTAGAAAAATGAAATTAAAATGAATTCAGTGCTTTGTTTTCTGTTTACGTGATAATTTTCCTGGCCAGGATATTTGTACATATAAGGATCAGGAATTTTCTCTTCTAAATCAATTCCTGCGATACTAAATAATCAAATAAATAAATATTAATAATAATAATAATTTCAGAATTTTTATTTACCTTAAACGCATATTTCGTTTCATGACTTCGAAAAAGTTATTCTACAAAAAAAGTTTTGTATAAAAAAAAAGATCAATTTTCTGAAATCAACTTTTGTTTGTCGTGCTTCGATATTAGCTTTAATGAAAAATTCTAGTACAGCAATAGTTATTGCCAATGCTAATCCACCAATTAGAATATAAAATATACCAGCAACATTGACTAAATTCAATGCATTGCTTTGTTTCAATTCCTACGAAGACGAAATAACTTGATTTCTTTCTTTTTATCGAACAATTTAACAAACTTTTGCAGCACTATTTTGACATTCAGATTTTTCATACCACCATTTTCGTTTCAAGAAATTCAATGTACCATCTTCACTCATTTCGAGTATGGCAATATTGATAGCCTCTCTAAATGCAAGATTTGTTTTCGATAAACAAAAGCAGCACATTTATTCACTACCGTAATTCTGAACCAACAGGTGTAGCTATTCCGTAACCTTTCGAATCTAAATTCGAACCTATTTTCATCGTATCACATGGATGTCGTTCGTTTGTATATTCATTTTTAATCGACTAAAACAGAATATCATAAAGATTCATTCTCAAGAATTTATTTATTTACTTCAAGTAAAAATGCATATTTTCCTTTTGATTTTCTAATTACAAAAAAAAACAACAAAGAAATACTTGTGTGTATTTTTTTTTTGTTTCAGCAGAATCTTACCGAACTTTAAAGATTCCTTCTTCATTGCTATTGACCAATACATCTTCACTTTGTTGCATATAGGCCCACATACGTTGAAAAAGTTTGACATCAGATTTCTAGGCAAGAGTAAAAATTAGATATGCAATTGAGATTCGATTTGATTTACATCGAAAAATGCTTGTGTTGAACCGCCTCGTACGACTCCATATTTAATCTCTGTTTGTCTCGCAAGATCTTCGACACTTTCAATGGGCGTAACCATACGTTCGACAGTTAAAAAGGCAGCTGAAAACAAGACAATTTTATTGATTTATTTGAATTATTTCGAACCTAAATTAGCAGTATATGATGAGACCAGTATCATGGAAAAATACCACCAAACACTGGCAACTAATCGTCCAGAAATTGATCTAAAACGACCGTTGAGATTCGGAGGAGATTCAGAATCGAACTTTTGTTTTTATCTTTACCTTGGAATAAAATCAACACCTTGCTGCATAAATGCTGCTAAGGCAAAGAATAAAGTATTTAAAATCGAGAATTTATTTGATAATTGCGGTGTGGTTTCATCTTCAATACTCCATTCATATGGTGAAAAACGTGAAACAAGAAATAAAATCACACTAACACCAATGTATGCAAATGTAACACACATCCAAATTTCACCAGATAATGGTGCCATAAACGAAAAAATACCTTTGGAAGAAAACGACAGAACTAATTACGGATTTGTTTTCGTCAATTTCAAACCTGGTTTTGGTTTCTCGGGTTTACTTATTAAAATGCTAATGCCAAGATTCATCCATGGTTTACTGAAATCAACGACACTCTCTCGTTGACTTGTAATTGTCAATGGTGCCACTGCTAAATCAGCTTCATGTCGAACTAATTCTCCTATCATACCATTCCATGATTGATCACTCGCAAGTTTACTTCCATATAAATTATCTTTGACAAGACGAAAACGACATTGAATTTCTAATTTTTTCTCGCAAATTAAACGAGCTAAATCAACACAATAGCCGTACAATTGATCGAATGTAAAATATTGTCCAGCTATTTCCGATGCTGAGAGATTGCCAACAATACTTGTATTTATCATTGTAAATGGTTCATCCTACGAAAGAACACAAAGACGAAGAATTGTTTAAAACTATCAATAAAATGATACGTACAATAATTGTTGTTATAATTCGTTCGCGTCCTTTATCGAAATCATAGGCTTGTCGGCCTTCGAAAATTTTCGAATCATCGACTACAAATTGATCATTTGTAAAATTTCCAACCTAAAATAAACAAAAAGCAAAATCAAATCAAATCTTTCAAGAAAATCAATGCGTACATTTCGTGGTAATTTATTCATCGTGACTTGATAAATATTCAATGAGTAATTTTTTCGTTCGCCATATTCATTAAATGATACATGACCTGTATAGCCTTCGAATGAAATCTAGCAAAAAAAACAACAGCAGAATTTTGTGAAATCAATGAATATTTGTTTGCTTTTTACGGATTTCATTGCATTGAATAATTCTTTGCCGAAACCTTCATGTTGATATTGTCGATCACGAGCTCGACATTCGATTTTTAAATGTTCGAAATTGTTACCATGATGATTCGATTGAACAATTTTTGCTCGAGTTTTATCATTTAAACTCATTATTGCTCGCATATAAATCGACAACGCATCGGCTAGAGCTTTTTTCTCAAACTAAGAAGAAGAAGAGAAAAAAACGTTCAAATTGAAATGGCAATTCCTATTGAATAACATACAGATGGTAAAGAAAGACGATTTGCTGTTATCGGATCAATTGGAGGATGCATTTGATAGAATGATTTTGGCAAGAAATAAGTTACATTAACACCACCATATCGAAAAAATTTCATATCAATTCGATCAGCTTCCTGAAAAAAAATAAATTGTTTATTGAAATCCATATCAAGCGTTTTCTTACAAGACTCATTAGTATATAATGATAATGCGGTGTTGTCATACCTTGATGTCGAATCTTCGGACACAAAAGAACAAATATGAAATCATACAACAATTCAGTCAATTCATACTTGCATGAGAAGTGTTATATAACTATAAACACTATTGAGATCCAAAACAATATATCGTTCTTCTTTCGAACCTCGATCTTCGATTTCAACGCTTTGTAATAAATTTCTCGTATGATTAGGATTGGATATATTAGTTAAACGTCGAACTTGAATATCTAATATATCATAGGTTTTATCTCGTGCTTGTGTAACCATAATTGATTGAAAACGTCCGAAGGCTTCTTCACCTTCGATAATATAGAATAATTTTGTGACTTTATAACGTTTAATAAAAACAAATAATGCCGGTAGAAGATCGATTTTCATTGTTAAATGATAGATTTTGTTTAATGCATCCAATGGACGTTCTTTATAATCGAGATAATTCAATGAAATCATTGAAATATGTAAACGTGACATGAATGATTCGAGTAATTGAGTTTTATGCATATCAATACTTGAAATTGAACCAACTGCACCTGATTCAAGTCGATTACAAACTATGTTTGAGGAGAAAAGTTAATTGATTTGAAAAAGAAAGCCGAAATAAAACGGATTTACTTTGATGAAAACCTGAATAGATATTTGTATCCTTTTGAAACAAATGCAAAAAGATTTCAATTCAATTAGAGAGACAAATGAAATGATAACTTACGCTAATATTTTCATAACTTGGCTGAAAACTAATCTGATCTTTCGGCCAAATAAATTCTCTATCAGTTAGATTGAGAGCTGCTTTAAGTACTTCGGAAAAGACGACATCATTTGTATCATTCGATGCTGTATTATCAACAAACCAGCCTGAATATTTTTATTCAAAGACAAAAACTTTATTTTGAAATATTTATTTCAATTTACCCATTGGAACATGAATTTGACTTTCTACCAAAATGAAATGAAGAAAATTTGTAATAAGAAAGATGCGTATTAGCGACGTAATCATTTCGTGACTAAAATATTAAATAATTACAACTGCAAACAGGCGACGATGTGAAGCGTGCTAAAAAAGAACAACAGACATACATATGAATCGTTCGATTAACTCATCGAAAATGTCAAGTAGAATCATTGTCGTTCTTTATCTTATAGAAACAGCAAAAATCTTTTTCTCTATCTCTCGTTTTTCCTTTTTTTTCTCTTCTCGTTTTTTTTTTGACTTGAAAGAAAACAAAATCTATAGCAAATATCTATCGATGTGTTAGAGGAAAGAAAAGAACAAGAGGAAAAAGATGAGTGCAGATAATGTTCATGTTGTTGGAATGTATGAGTCTGAAGCATTTTCTTCTTCTTCTTCATCTCTCTTCTTTTTTCGCTCAATGAATGATTCTATTATCTTGAGATTTAATAATGACAATGCAAAGGGAAAAAAAGAAAGACGAGAAATGTTGATGCAAGAAAAAAAAATGTTTATATATATTTTACAATGACAAAGATTCATCAAGATGTGATTGATGAATAAAAAGCGTGAAACACACATGGGATCATCTTTTAAATTTGATTCATAGATCTGTATCGTAGCAACGCCAGTTTCAAAATTATTATTTACACACTTGAGTTACATTCATTTCCAAATGAGTAATATCAACAGAACGAAAACGTATAATAGCAGGTTTTTTCATTCACTTCTCGGTGTGGGACGAATTTATTGTCAAGTGTTGTAAGCAAACGTGTTAATGTCGAAAAAGAAAATTTGTTTTGAATTAGTCATCCATCATTTAGTAAGATTAAATAATCTTTTTCTCATAAATGTTTACTAATATTTATGACAAAAAAAGTTGCACCATAAAATGCAGTCATATATAAAGAAGTATTCGTCGAAATTGAAGGACATTTATTTCTTGGTTATTTTTTTGATTACTTGGAAAAATGGAAAATGAAGCTGTACCTTCGAAAAATGTTGAGTCAACTGCTGCAACAAGTAATCTTTGCATTTCATGCGCAACAAATCCACGAGCGTTAGCGTTTATACCATGTGCACATTTTGTAGCCTGTGTATCTTGCGCTCATAGTCTGAAAGCTTGTCCAATGTGTCAATCAACGATCAAAGCTTATGTTCGAATTTATGAATAATCTATTTTTGTTTTTACTAGTAAAATAAATTTTATTCAATATTTTCTATTCACTATTGATTTCTGCTTCGAGCCGTAAATAAGGTCCACGATAAATAAGCAAAGATACACCACTCATAAGAAATATGCAAAGCATAAAAATCGATGCTGGCGTAAAGATTTGTCCTGATTGATATGTTGGAGCTAATAATACGAGTTGTTCTAAACTAAAAGTAAATATAACACCAAGAATATTTCCAATGCATAGGAGAACACCTTGTGATAATTCTGCATTGATCGGATAGGTGCATTCAACTGCACATTCGAAAGATACGGGTAACAATGGTAATAAGAAAAAGCCCATAAGACCAATTGAAATTGCCAGTGGATAATATTGATTTGGACGAAGAATTATTATGAAAAAAACACCCGATGCTACTGCACCGACTAATAAAACTTTTAATATATGTTTATAAGCGTGAGTTTTATCCATGATAATTCCGGCTAAGAAAGCATTGAAAAGGCCAGAAATAACAATTGCAGCTCCGAATACACCAGCATCATCACTTGTATATCCACTTGGTTTGATAATTTGATCTAGAACGGTTACTAAAGCATTGAATATTGCTAGACCAAGACTAAATCCAAATAGAAGTACTAAATAATGTTTATTTGTCATTAATTTAATGAAATCTTCTTTGAAATGAATTTCTTGACGATGTTCTTCGGACGCTGATGGAGGTGTTGGAGGATAAGATTGAAATATTGCCACAACTAAAATAGTTGTCACTAAAGTGAACAAAGCTTCACTTAATAGAAGAATTAAAAATTGTTCCGATGTTGCTTTAGCATTATTAACGATCAATGAAGGTACTAACGATCCTATGGCTGTTCCTATAATCGTACAATTTGAATCGTATATAAATCCGTATTAGAAAATAGTTTAATTTACCTAGAGGATTTCCCATTGATCCAATAACTGTAGCAATATCACGTTGACTTAAAGGAAACCATCGTGCTGCAAACAAAGCAGTCGTATTCAAGAAGAAAGGTGCAGCAATCGCTGAGAAAATTTGTCCAATTAATAACGCTGCATATCCTTGATGAGGATTAACAAATGAATATAAACGAATGAAAACGCCAAGATTCAATGTTGCACCAATAACTGTAACGAATCTTAATGAATATTGTTTGGAAAACCATATTGATATTAATGTTCCAATTGTATATAAAAATAAGAAGATAGTTGCTAAAATATTAACTTGTGTTATTGAAATTTGAAAATATTCTTTTGTTTGGTCAATTATTGGAACAAATGTCATTCCATGTAATGCATTTGCAAATATCGATAAAAAATAAACAAGTAATTGAACCCATCGAATACTATAAACACGATATTCACTTGTGACCTGTACTGTACCACCTTCTTGCATCATATTTCATGCGTTTTTCATATCGAAATTTTTATTTAGTTTATATAGTTTTGAAAATAAATCTTATCTTTAGTTTATTTTTCTTTTGTCAAAATGACAAAGATATTCGTTGAGAGGAAGAGAAATGTCTCACTGTATACTATTAAACTAGTTTTATTTGCAGCGGGTACCTCCGCTAGTGTAAAAATAAAAATTATCACATTTAGCAGAGAAAATGAAAATCTTTGTTCAATGAGATAGAAATTTTAATTATTATGAAACTTGAACAATGCGAATAGCCGTAGAAAAGCCGAACAAATACCAAACATGCCCACTTGAATATAACTCAATGTCGACCCCCATAAATAACCACGAGGTAAATAATTAACTGCAACCATAAATTCCGTACCATCACGAACAGTTGCTAATATAGCATTACGAAATGCTGTCCATGGAATAAAAGACTTTTTTCTAGTTAATAAAAATTCATTACGAAAATTTTCTTTTGTAATAACACTTACTTTTCTTCTTTTTTTTCTTTATCATATTTTTGTTGGGTCATATATTGAAAGATAACATACGAATTCCTTCAAAAAATGCGAAAATATCGATACAAAACAAGATAAAAAGAAAACAAATCTACCAGAGTGCTGAAGTGAGAAGAGCTGCAGACCAGAAGAAATTCGTATAAAATTCCCAAAGTTTCGAATCAATATCAATCATTTTCATTTCACCAAGCCATGATATATGTTCCGATGGATAGTAAGCAAGCCATGAAAGATAATGTAAACATTTTAAAATTCGAACAATCCAATTTCTTTCTCCAGGTCTTAGTTCGTATGTCAACGAATCTCGAAGTATAGTTATATCATCATAAAGACGTAAAACAACACGACAATCTTCTAAACGTTTAAATATTCGTTGTAACGAACGATGTAAATTCGATTTACGTGGATAAAAACCGCTTAAAAAACAGCAAATGTATAATGTAAATGTAATCGCTGCATCACGACCTTCATAACAATCGAGTACATCGACTGTTTGACTAACTAGTGTCGACATGAATGCTAATCCAAAGAAGATCGAACAAGTCTGATGATGACTTTTTCTTTGAATAATAATAACCTATTGACTTGACAATATGGTAACAATCGTCGTTGTTGTTGTTTTCTTTTTTTCAGGTCGCTGATATATTTTGATTAATACATTGATACGTAAGAAAATGTCAACCAAGACGAGAAGAAAGAAGAAAAAAAATAACCAGTGATCAATGGAAAAAATAAAGATTAAGGAAAAGAAAGTAAAAGAAAAATTATATTTTGTTTACATCATCACGTGTACTTTTCAAAAACACAACTTGTCTAAATGAGTAGCTATCGTTTCTTTTCTTTGCGTTCTGTTGACATCTACTCGTGTTTTTTTTCAGAAAATATGCCAAAAAAATCTGTACACAGCTGTGATATACTGAAATATCCCAAGAGAAATTACAATAGAACATGTGAAAGTACTTTTGCGTGTTAATCAAAACTATTAGACGATAAACAACAACACTCTCGTCTTGTTCTTTTGTGTTTAGACGAGAGACATTTCCGTTCGTCGTGTGAAAAACATGGGGAAAATCATTTTCATTAATGAGGACGATAGTCAGATGTGATCAGTTTTTTTATAAAACAACAACAACAACAAAAATCGATAGTTGCTCGAAAAAAAGCGCTGATTTCGTTTTGTTGTTTTTTTTCGTATGCGAATGGATTATTTTTTTCATAGTTTTTTTCTCCGGATATTTTTTCTTCTTGAACAAAGTTTATCGGAATTTTTCAGTCTTTGTCTTCTTATAAATATGATCATAGTCAAACATGAACAATCAGCATTGAACACGAATGCAACACAAAATCAAATTGAATTAAAAGATATTCATGAACTTGTTGATCAAACTGAACATGAATTAAAACTAGCTTTGAGTTCGAATCTTGAACGAAATGAACAATTAAATATTCTATTAGATCGAACGGACTTATTATTACAAAAGAATCAAGCTTTCGGAATTGGTGTTACGGATTATCGACAGGATTTTCAACGGCATCAATCAATGCACAGATTGAAATATATTATTATAGGCATACTTGTTTTTGCTATTGTCATTCTTTTGATTATTTTAAATGTAATTTTAAATCATACGAAAAATTTATCAGATAGAAATAGAAATAATATTGTTTTCTAGTCATTCGTTATTTGTTATAAAGTTTTATTAAGGCGAAATAAATCGACCTGTAAATAAAACTAGATTGTTTGTACTTTCGCGAATAAAGAATAGAAATGGTCGATCTGCTTTGAATTCAATTGGAGACTCCTTTTTATGAGCCGTAGCACAGCAAAGGTCCATAATTACTGCTGTTGCAGCTGCTGCTTCAGATCCTTAAATAAGATAATAAAAAAAAAGTTTTTATTTAATTAAAAATAATTATGAAGTAGCGGTTAAATATTTTCCAGAAAAAAATGTAAGATCCTGTTGCATTTCTCGAATATAGAATAAAAATGGTCGATCTGCCATGAATTCAATAGGATCTATTCGAACTGGTTTTGCACAACATTTTCGATTCATGATAACAGCTGTAGCAGCGGCAGCTTCGGAACCTATTACGAATGATAGAGTTAGAACAACAATAAAGAAAATCGAATTTTATTTCGAAGATAGCGAAAACGACACAAATTTGCCCGAAAATAAAGTCAAATCATTTTGATATTCTCGTATCATAAAAATAAAAGGTCGATTTGCTCGGAATTCAATTGGTTCGACACTCGATGCTACTCTTCGTTTTCGTTTCAAAGTAACAGCAGTCGCTGCAGCTGCCTCCGATCCTTGAATAAAAGAAAATATCACACTAAACGATTTCTTGACTATATCGATAGAATTATCCTATTGATTCGTAATGAATTTCCCGGAAAATACTGTTAAATTCTGTTGACTTTCTCGAATATAAAATAGAAATGGTCTATCAGCTTGAAACACTACTGGCATATCCCGTTGAATACTTATGCATTTAGACGTAACTGCTACTGCTGTTGCTGCAGCTGCTTCTGAACCTTTACAATAGTTTTCTCAACTTATTCAAATCACTTATCAATTTGAAAAAATGAATTTACCTTGTTCGTTGACATCAATGAATGCTTTGTGAATAACCTAAAGTATGTTCATCGAAAACCAATTTGTTTCCTTCAAATAAATCCCCTACCGAACTAATATATAATCCAGCTTGATCAGTTTCTTTACTAACTATACCTTCGAAATCAGCAGCATTGTTAAACGCATCTGTTATGCCGAGTTGTTTAAGCGCATCATTCAATACAAATTGTGCTTCCATTTTAAATTTTGGAATGTATAATAATAATTCCGTTGAACTTGTACCACGTTGACTGACCAAATCATTGAAAAGAGTCGGTTGCGATTGTATTTGTTGTTCGATATCACTTAATTGTACGCCTTTATTTGGTAAAATAACTGTGAATACGAATTGTGCATTTCTACTCGAACTTTTGTAAGGTAAATGTGCAACTTGAACACGAAGATTTTTATTTTCGGCGTATGCATATTTGCCTTTTTGATACATTAATTTAATTTTCGAGACCGTACCATTTGCTTCATGAAAATCAGCATTGTTATTCGTTGCATGTTCTTCGAATTGTTTTACCCATGTGCCCTGAAACAAAAAAAAAAGGTTAAATATTTATTATTTTGACACAATAATGTAGCGCTGACTTTGAAATAAATACAATTGATAAGAATCAATCGTGTATCTGGTGAGACATCGTTTGGTGAAAGTAAATTTTTGATTAATTTATTTGTTTGTTCTTCAACCCAATGATTGATCGTTTCAACAACTTGACTGGCTTCATGAACAAAATCTGCTAATTGTATATCAGCTTGAAATGAGTGTTGAACAGTTTTTACATAGGTTTTTTGTAGTTCGTAAGCTTTTTGTGCATAAAGACGATTGGCTAATTTCAACTGAATTTGTTTATCTTGACTGGCTACACTAAAAATTCGCATAACTTGTTCAGCCGATTCAATTAATTGTTGATCTGTCGATGCACCCAAGGCTTTTAACATTTGTTGTAAAGTTTGATTTCGTGCGCCAACTGTACACATTGACATAGCAAGAGCAATGCTTGCTGGTGAGAGAAAAACATTTTTATTTGCTGAATTTTTACTGACAACTGAATAAAGATTTTGACCAAACTGTTCAAAACCATTTGCACTTGCGTATGATGATAATGTTGAAGAAGCCATTATGCGGTTTTTTTTTAAATTTTATATATAATCGTAAGAAAACTGAAAAAAATGAAATCTGGCGGTACTATTTATATGCTCGAAATAAATGTCAATATTTATTCAAAAATTCTTCGTTATCGCTTGAGAAAAAAGCAGCAAAACAGTATGATTCATAAGTAAAGATGTTATTCACGAACTTCAGCATAGATCGCTTGCATTTTGATGTCGCAATAACTGATCAATAAACCTCGAAATATTTGCGTATGCACAACGAAATTTTCAATAGTATAGTCTACTCTCTCCCTCTGTTTTTGTATGGTGTTCTGTTGTAGTCTGTTGGTTGCAATCACGAGGAATAGCGGCAAAGAGAAAGCAAAAAACACTATCAAAGGCCTGCTTGCCGTCTTTTTTTCTTTCTTTCTTTCCCTTCTCCATCATCGTTATTCATTTTTATTCCTCTAACAATCTGATATGTTCTTACAGTTGACTCGTATTTTGTGTACTCTATGACATCGTATCTACGAAAATACGTTACTGCATTAGCATCAGCTAAAGATTATCTTGCTCAATGGTCATCGGATCATGTTTATGCTGACGAAGAATTGATTGTTCCATTTCCAACATTAGCAATATTCAATCCAGATAAACGGATATGGGAAGTTAATATTAGAGCATGGGTTTATTTACCATTTCAAACGAAATCATTGACGAGTTATTTACCATCATTGCCAAGTTTTCTAACGAAAAAAACAAATGATGAATCAGAAAAAGTCGATGAAAACGAGGAGAAAAAAACAGTTTCTAATGAAGAAAATCAATCGAAAAATAATACGAAATTATTATCATCATCATCGTATGAAAAAGTTGATGACGATAAGAAACAAGTTGCAGCTACTGTTGATAAAGAAAATCAGGAAGCAAAAAAACAAGATGCATCAAGTGGTGATGATGATGAAGATGCTGATTCTGATGATGATATGTACGAAGAAGCTCTACGTATGTTGATATTTACGAAATGATAACAAAAAAGATCTTGTTTATCTATTTTAATAGAAGATGAATTCGGTGAACCCATAGAAAATCCTGGTCGTTTAGGTTTATTTTTCGTTGGTAATTCAGTTAAGATTGCAACTAAATCGATTATTAATGGTGTCGAACATTTACTTAAACCATCGGATGAAAGTGGTTTCATAGAAGAAAATCTTGAATTTCCTGATCAAGATATGAAAACCATGTGTACAAATACACATGAACAATGTAAAGATCGAAAATTTGAATATCAAATTCAAATTAATAATGAAACTAAACAAACAGAAATTAAAAAAGAAAAAGAAACGACCGCTGATCACGAAGATACAGATGATTATAAAATATTTAAATGTACAATTTTTGTTCTTGCTCGACATGGCACAAGTATCATATCAGATATTGATGATACAGTCAAAATTTCGAATGTTTTAAGTAAACGTTTACTATTAAAACATACGTTTTATAGTTATTTCAAACCGGTTGAACATATGAGTGAACTTTATCAAAAATGGTTCGAACAAAAATGTCAATTTCATTATGTTAGTGCAAGTCCTTGGCAATTGTATGTTTAAACAAAAAAAAACACACACATGAACATTTCTGAACACTTTTCTGTTTGATTTCAGATATCCAGCTCTTCGTTGTTTCTTTGAAAAATATAAATTTCCTCTCGGTACAATTAATCTTCGAAAATTCAGTTGGAATCTTGAATTTTTTCATCCAACAGATACATATAAAATCGAAACAATTTCTCAAATCATCGATTCATATCCGCTAAGAAAATATATTTGTGTCGGTGATTCAGGTGAACTCGATCCGGAAATTTATTCGAAATTATACGAGAAATATCCTCAAGCAATAGCTCATATATTTATTCGAGATGTTTGTTCGACGCCCGAATGTGCACCTACGTGCGCCGAACGATATGAAAAAGCATTTGAACATGTACCTAAACAACGGTGGACTATTTTTAAAGATCCAAATACAATCGAAACTGATCTCCAAAAGATTCTCTCTGTATAAATAACAAAAAAATGAATCTGTCGTTTTGTTGTTTTTATATATTTTCTTTATTATTTTTTTTATGTACAATAAACAGAACAAACATTTCTCTTTGGCAACTGTTGTACTATCAAGTGAACCATAAGTAACAGTACCACTAACGAATACTTGATAGGTTGTTGTTTCATTAGGAAAAAGATCTACGTACAATCGAAGAAGACTTTGTTTGTCAAACATACACATTTATTCTTCAAAAATTTGTCTTACCTTTCATTGGAAAGAAATCTAATGCATTGATATAATGACGTGATGGTGGCAATGAAACAAGATGTTTCGCACATGCATCACGTCCATTTAGCTCAATTTCATTCTAGATTAGTTTTGTTTGAGTTTGATAAAATTTATCAACATCCTTTTGAAAAACAAAATATATTTTGATGATTTACATGTCAACGTGTGTCTAAGATATTCATAATATCGTTTCGAAAAATTCTCGACATTTTCAAATCAGACATTTATCACTCACACTCGATCACTTGTCATTTGAGGAAAAAAGAAAAGAAAAACAATTCTCTATCTGAAATATGAACTTTCATTTATTTCCAAATCTTTTCAAATGATTATGATATTGATACGAATGTATCTAGAGAAGCTAGATAACTATTTTTATATAAAAAAACAACAACAAGAACGATTCGTTTTCTTTCGGTTTTGTGTTTATCGATGATCAAATGAAAAATTTGGGTCTATTCTTTGTCTGAACGTTGGTCACGATCGCCATTTTCATAACGATTAGTTCGTTTGGATCTGAAACGAAAAAATTGAGTCATTCGAATGATGGAACAATGTTCGCGTCTACCGTGATGATGATCGAGAACGACGAGGTGATCGTGATCGACTTCGAGATCTACGAAAATAACAAATCATCAATTTTCCCACAAAGAAAAACTTTCGAAAAAAACTACAAACCGTTGATCATCACTGCCACTATGTGAACGATGTCTTGAACGGCGTCGAGATCTCGATCGAGAACGTGTTCTAACGTAAACAAAGGAAAAATTTACAAATAAAAAATATAACCAGTTCTTCTATCAAATAATAAAATGCAGACTATGCTGTTTTTTGTCAAAATTTAGTTAAAATAAATTAAAAAAAATAAAATAAAAAATAGCCTAATTGACGAAACATGTAATATATCTTACATGAGCTGGAATATGATGCAGACTGCAAGTGTCCCGGGCTCGCTCGAATCGAAAAACTGCAGCATATGAAACACACCGGCATAGGCCAAAATATTTAGTTTTAGTATATCGAACTTTCAAATCTGCTTTCTTTCTTTTTTCTATAGAGTCAGCAAACAGCAAATTTGTACAGGAAAATACCTGTGTGAATAGAGACAAAGAAAAGTTTTTGTTTTTCTGATTGATGATTTGTATGAATCGATTTTTGACGCGGGGAGAAAGAGAATTTCTTTGTTTGATCGTTACGAGAGATTTCAATGAGAATCTTACCGACGAGAACGAGCTTTGTCTCGGCTATCATTTGTCGATGCTCGACCATAACGAGCAAATTGAACACGAATTTCACGTCCATCGATATCGGCACCGTCCATACGATCGAGTGCATCTTCTGCATCGCGTTTCTTGGTGAAACTAAATTTTAGTTTAAAATTAATCAAATGTAAAAGTCAAATAAATTGTTTTTTTTCCTACCGAACAAAAGCATAGCCACGACTCGATCGAGAAAATTGATCTCGAGGTATATAAATATCGCCAATGGGACCAAATTTTTCGAAATATCGTCGTAAATCTTCGACACGGGTACGATATGTTAAATTATCGATTTTAAGAGAATACATTGTATCGATTTTTTGAGATGATCCTGGACGATCATTGCCATTTCGAGAACGATAACTCATTTTTTGTTTGATTTTCTGTCTATTGAATACGAAATAAACTTGCAGTCAGACGAAACAAAAAAGAAATATATGCAATCACACAAAGATGTAGCCATTTAGATATCTAATTGTATTGAAACAATGCATAGAGGCTCATTGAACATCAGTGACATCTATCAAATCATCAATGACCCTACGAATACTCTGCTATTTCTTTAAGTCATGTATACTTATTACAATATGAGCTAGGAAATCATTTTTGGGTGAACAGAAAATGCACAAGTACTTATAAAATATAAAATAAACTTCTGACTCGACATGTCTTCTGAAGGTCGTTCAGAACGAAAAAAAAAGTCTATTCTTTCTTTTCAACCAAGGTGACTGTCGTGCTTGATATTCAAACAAAAACGAAATGTGCTTTGCGTATGTCAAAAGCAAATCCTATAATCAATTCTGATATTGTAAAGGCATACAGTGGCAAATTTAGAAGTACTCGCCGTTTAGTGCAATAAAGATTGTAATAAACTTCTTTTTACGTTGGAAAAAATTCAAAAGATAAATATCTGCTTGCAATTGCAAACATTTGTTCATTATCAATTACGTTTCTTTTCTTGTGAAACAGTCGTCGACGAGAAAAAGATTTCAAGCACACGGATTGTTTTTTTTTACTGTCGTCGAAAAAAGTCTTTCTATTCTATCGTTACAGAGTAATCCGTTTTATCAACAAGAAAAGAAAGAAAAAAGAAATATTTCATCAACGAGATAAAAATCGTTGTCTTATTTATCTACACGTATAATCATAAGATTGAGTTCTAATTCACATTTTTACATATGTTGACGTAAGATTCTGCCTTCACAAGTCACTGTAAACATCAGACTCGACATAATTTATGAAGGCTGTCGAGAAAAGATTCTGTTCGTTTTCTTTTTCTTTTACGAAAGTGGTTGCCATGCTTAGCAGTCAGCGAAAGAAAAAAGAGAACTCTTTCGTTTTTCTCATCGATCATCGAAATTACTATTTTTTTTTCATAATAGGACTGAGTTATAAGTTCTTAAATTAGTCAATTCAAACGATAACGATGATAAAAAAGAAACTCTCTGTTTCTCTGTATGTACATACATAGACATATATAGAGCAATTTTTATGTAACTGCTTCTTTATTCATCGATGACTGCATCAATAGTTTCGCTTGATTGATTTAAGTATACATATTGATGACATATTATATAAAGAAACTGGCGCGTGTAGATTTTTTCTTGCGTTTTTTTTGCGATATCATCTGTATTTGAGAGCCAACAAAGAATATGCTTAAGTTTGTAGGTAAATATATTGAATCACCAGCCTTGTGATGTGTACAAAATATATTAGATTGGAATAATATTTGTAAAATTCAAGTAAGCCGATATTTACTTTTACTTTATAGACGATGTATAAAAATGTTTGGTCGAAAAATTCACTTTCGTCGAAATATATTTAGTATATTAAGTTTCATAATTATATTAATTTTATGCATTTATTTCTTTGTCACGTATTTATCGAACAATGATCAACCAACTATTGAAAGACCAGAATTTTGCAATGCAGCTATTATTCAACAGCATTATATGAATAATGAAAGGTAGACTTTTTTTTTGCTTCTAATAAAAATGAGATTGGATCGTATCTTGAACAAATAGAAAAAGGAAATTATAAGAAAAAAACACGTTCACACGTAGAGGTTAGTTCAGTTCCGATAGTAGTAGCCAAACGAGAAAAAAAAGCGAGAACAAAATCGACAAACATTTTTTCTTTTAGCCCTGAAAATCTATTCAGTCATGCAGATATTCGACAGTCCTTTACATACGAAATTGCAAATGGAAATTTCTGCTCATCGATCAAACCTCATGGGCTCATATTCGTTGTCTCAAAATCGAGTAGTTACGATTCACGTAATGCTATTCGTCGTACTTGGGGGAATCTTCTTGCTTTAAAATCCATTGATCGATTCGCAAATCTTAATTTACAACTTTTATTTTTAATCGACATCGATGAAACATATTTAATTCGTATTCGACTCGAACAAAATCTCTATCACGATATTGTTCAAGTTCATTTACCTGAACACTATTTTCTTTCGACACATCGTGATATGGCTATTCTTCATTGGACAAATGAGTTTTGTTCCGATGCATTGCTGACAATTAAAACCGATGATGATATTTTTTTAAATATATATTTATTAGCAAATATTGTTCAAACATTACAAACAAATCTAACAATCAACTCGGAAAAAAGTCAATGTTTAGCATCGAATCCTTCGGGTTCGATCTATGGTATTCGTATAAACGAAGCAATAGTTATTCGAAATTTGGACACGAAAATCAGTGAAAGTAAACGTTATATCGTTACTGATGATGAATATCCATGCGTTCATTATCCGGACTATATGAGTGGATTTGGATATTTAGTTGATTCGTATGCACGTCAGAAATTATTGTGCGCATTTATGCGTGATCCTCGACCGTTTCATATGTCCGATGTTTATGTGACCGGAGTTTTACCTGAATATTTAAATATTCGACGAAAAAATTTAGGTTTGACAATAAGTTATAGTTCGGCAGATGATTGTGAAGATTTCTTGCGAAGGGATCCAGCAACTCAGTATGCATGTGCATCGGGTTTGCATTATAAAAAAGGTGAAACCAATATATTCGAACTTTTCTATATCTATTGGCAACGAATTCAAGAAAATAGAAACAAATATCTTCATCGAAAATTTTTCTATTTATTTAAACAGCACCTATAAAGTTTTTCTTTTTTTTATGTACCGATTTGTTTCTGTTTTTTTTCTAGATTATGATAATATGATTCTGATACGGCGTTCTCGCCGTTTTTGTGTAAATTTTTTTCTATTCTTGATCTATTTTATTGTCCTATTGATCTGTTTCTATTGTCTTCATTATCTCTGGTGTGCAACTCAAGATCTTTGTACGTCTCGATATTTTTGTCGACGTCGTCAGATAATTATTCAACAGAATCTCACTCAAATACTCGAACATGAATATTCGCTATGTAGTCGACGTTCAGCACGACGTGGTCGACATCAATATGTTATTGGTGTATCAGCATATTTATCACATATCGATAATAAAAATCTACTAAGTAATATTAAAAAATATCTATATGAATATATTGAGGAAGCTAAAGAGAAATATCCGACATGGATCGTGCGAATCTATTATCATTCATTAAATATAAGCAAAGAAGAAATATTCGATATTGAAGATCGATATAAAAATGTTGATTTTTGTGATTCAACAAATATACCCGTTTTTGGCAATATTCTCTCGTGGATGCCAGGTAAAGTACAACGATTTCTTCCGTTAGCCGATCCGTTAGTTGATGTCTACATGTCACGTGATATCGATTCACCTATACTCGATCGTGAAACAGTCATTGTTCGTACATGGTTAAATTCCGAACATACAATTCATATTATACGTGATCATCCGTATCATTCGATACCAATTCTCGGTGGTCTTTGGGGTATTAAATTAAATAAAGAACATTCATTGATAAAGAATGTTTCGAAAGTTTTACTAACACCTGATCTCGTTCGATGTTATACAGGCGAACGAGATCAAACATTTTTAGAAGAATTTATTTGGCCACATGCAAATTTACATCGTCAAATTACCCTTGAATATGATAGTTTTCACTGTCAAAAATATACGAATGCTCGACCATTTTCAACTCGAAAGCAATCGTCGACAACTTTTGTCGGATGTCGTCGACCGAATTGTACACGTGACGAACATCTACCATGTCCGACAAAATGTCGACCAGCAAATCATCTCGATTGGATTTGGTGTTGAAATTTTAGTCAACATTTTGCTTGCATCTCATCTATTCTAATATGCTTTGTGCAATTTTTTGTTCATAGAAATCTATTGCTAATAAACAGTATGTGCAAAGAAGAGAGAAGTCAAGCATTTTATCTGCCGGTAGATTCACTAAAAATTGTATTTAAAAATTCGAAGAACCAAAAAAACAAACAAACAAAACAAAAAAAAAAAGAAAATCAAACAAGTTTTTAGTTCTGCTTATTTTCACATATTTTTACACACACAAAAAAAAATATATACAGAAAAATGGTTCATCTTTTTCTTTGTCTTTCATACAAGTCGAACTGACACAATCACCTTGTCCCAGTTCTTTTATTAACCTTTATGTTTCCTTTCTCAAACATCGATAGTCAACGAAAACAACACGTACGAACAATAGTTAAAAAAACAAACAAACAGAATTTTTGTCTTTTCTTGATTGGAATTTCAACTATTCTTTCATACATCGTACATTAAAAAAGAAAAATACTACCACTATTCAATGATAAATCGAAGAAAAGAAAAAGAAACAAACAAACAAACAAAACGAATAAATAAAAAGGAAATAAAATTATAATCACTAAACAAATAAACAATTAAAACACTATCAATCAAGAGATTTTCCCTTGTGATGATGGTTGTTGTTGTTGAGGTCTCATCGATGTCTGTAGAGGAGGTGTTGACATTTGAGAGGATAGTTGGGTACGAAAATATTGTCCTTTTTTATCTAAATCATTCGTAGAATTTCATATTTCAACAAACGAAGAGACAAATAAAATGAATAAATACTTGGATCTAGATTTGCAGGTAAAGAATTATGTGCAGTTAATCCTGAAAGATCTTTTCCACCAGTTGGTTTTTGTCGACCATGGATCGTATTTTGTAATTGTTTACGTACGAATTCACTTGTACAACGAGTTGGTTGAAAACTAAATTGATAAGAAATGATAAATTAATAATTTAACAAGATCAAATTCTACCTTAGACAATTCATCATTTGATTGTTAAGTTCTTCGGATTGACGGCATTCTGCCGGAGTTAAATTAGGCATTGAAGGATTCATGAGATTGTTCGAATCTAAAGAAGAAGAAGATGATGATGATCGTATAGATTTACGCTTTTCAATTTGAAAATATTCGAATTTACTATGTGAATTTTGTTGAATAGTCGCCGAAAGAGCCACGCTCATATTCGAATAAGGCTAAAAGGAGAAGAAACAAAAACCAACAATGACAATTAAGAATTGAATACAAAATAAGTTTTTTTTTTTACGAAAGTTTTGATGGGCATCTCATCATGTGTCACGATAGAATATGAATGTGTCGTATTACTATTCTGCTTCTGTTCTACCAACTGAACTAATTTGTTCTCTATATATTTCTTCGGATAATGTCAAGGACTTTTCTGCCAACATGTAACGTCGAGTGAAAAAAAAAGAAGTGCTGCCTTGAACTTACAAGCATAAGAAAGAAAGAAAGAGAAAGAGAAAGAGAGAAATTGGAGGACATCCGTTATTACATGAGAGCAGAGCTTCTCTCGGGCTTTTTTTTATATATTCTTTGTCAGTTACTCAATCCTGGTCATGTATGCGATCATTAGACCAAATAGAAGTGAAAGAGAAAGAGAACGAGGACAAAATTCGAATGAATTAACTGTTCTCTATCTTCAGCTGATTGGAGACTCGAGACAACAACAAAAAAAAAAGAAAAAGTTCGATCACCGACATTCCTCATTTACTATTTGACCAGTACAACTTAAACACTCTAATCCGTATTCATTAGTTGAAAAATATTGATTACACTGCACAATCAATTAACCAATATTTCTATTCGACAATCACCTTGACCTCGGTTTCTCTTCTTTCATCGTGCATCAATGATGAATTTCTATTGCATAGCTTTTTTTTTCAAATATTATTATATAATCATCATCATCGTTTTCTCTTTCTATGGAGCAATTGGAATCATATGAAATGAAACAATTCTTATCTGTTAGCTTGAGTCTTTTTTCCAGGTCACTTTAATCAAAATCATTAACCTTGGAATGATTAACAAAGAAGAGGAGGAGAAGAAAAAGAGAAAAAAAGAAGAAATAACCAAGAGAGAAATGCGAGATTCTTCAATTTTTCTCTCATATTCCTTCTCATCGCTATATAAAGTCTAAATATACATGCAAACATGCATAATATCGAATTAGATGCCAATCAAATACTTTTTCATTCGACTTAGTTCTTTTTCTTCTGATTAGCTAGATTCTTTTACATGCACACTCACGTTCATGTGATATGCATTAACAAATGTTTGTTAAATATTAATTAATTTCTTTTTATATCCTAAACACCGTAAATATCTTATGAGTCAGTATTATTTATCGATTTGTCTTTCTCTCTCTCTCTCTCTGTCTCGCTCGCTCGCTTTCTATTGAATAAAAACCGAACGCAAATAGACAAGAAGAAATATAAAACTTTCGTCGAATGTTTATGATAGATATAGACAAGTAGAAAAGATAAATAGTTAATAAAAAAGAAAAAAAAAACGTTGTAAATTTTGTACTTTTTCCATCGTTTATTTCAGATTGATTGATGAAATATATAAAATCAAGATTTTAATTCAAGGTAAGACTTATGAATATTTTAGTTTCTTTTTATCTCTCTCTTATTATCTATAATAATTTGATTCATTTGAAAGTAATAATATAATGATACTCATTTTCTTCTTTTTTTTATCATGATAAAAGGAAAATGTTTTTCTACGAGACCTAGTAAAGTCTTCCGTTTTTTTTTCTAAGCTAGAAAGATCGTCGATGTACCCGAAAAGCAAAGAATCACTGTTTTAATGTTTGCAGACGGAAGGATATCTTTACCTGGTGCATCGGAGGTTGTAGATGGGATTGAGGTGGAGGAGGTGGTGGTGGTAGTGACTGTTGATGTTGCTGTTGCATGACATTCATGTGACGATTTGGAACAGGCTGCTGTCCCATATTATTTGGTGATGACACGAATGGATCGGATGCATAGGATAGATCTAGTGAATTGTTATTGTGAGGATATTGATGGTAGTCTTGTTGCAATAGTGGACCGTTAGCATTGGGCATCATTAGATCATTGTAATTATTCATCATTGCTGAAAAATTGAATTCAAAGAAGTTGTTTAGTAGTTTTTAATGATGAGGAAAAGAACATACGTCGATGAGTTAGTTGTTGTTGTTGTTGCTGCTGTTGTTGTTGATTTTGTGTAACCTAAAAATTGAATAATAAATGAATAAGAGAGTATGTTTTAAATTTCAACAGATAAATATTTACATGAGGTAGAGTGACATTCATTGACATATGTAATTGTAGATGTTGATTAGCTTGAGTTGCATTTCTTTGTTGAGGATGTTGTTGTTGTTGTTGCTGCTGCTGCTGCTGCTGCTGTTGCTGCATCAGTGCTTGACGTTTTGCCAATTGATTCGAATGATGATGTGCAGGCGACATTCGTTGTTGTTGCTGTTGTTGAACGGGATTCATTGGTGACATTGAATAAAAAGGCGAATGAACTTGATTCACCGGTGATGGAATATAATTATTATACATAGGTGGTTGTGGTTGTTGTTGTTGCGGAGGGGGTGGCGGTACAGGTGCTTGACGGTAATGATGATTAGGCGGTGTTTGATGATGTGACATGTGTGTTTGAGCTTGTTGATTGTACGTCATCATGGGATTTGTATTCATCATTGGTGTTGATGGTGTTGAAGTTGAATAAGGATTGCTATTGGGAGTATTGTTATTATTCATCATCATAGGTGAAAGAGTTACATTTGGAGGAAATGAATTCGGCGTATTATCGAGTAAATCCAATGAAAGACAATCAGAAAATTGATTATTCTAAGAAATAATAAAGTAAAACGAAATGTGAAAATGAATTTCGATTGAAATTGAATTCATACATTTGTTTGATAGGAAGGAAAAGTCGATGGTGATGCCATTGATGGTTGACGATAGGCAGGTGGCAATGGTTCAGAATTAACTGTTCGATTCGGAGGCATTGTTGTCGGATTGTCAATAAAAAGAAAATCACCGGTTAGAGAATCTAAAAAAAGACTGTCGAAAAAATCAAAAAAACTAATTCATTGATTTACTGAATGGACTATTGTCAACAGGTAGAGGATCGAATGTTGATGATGATTGCTGAGATGGACCTAAGAACAAAAATAAATATAAAATTGTCATCATAACAAAAATTCAATTTAACAAACCGGGGTTAAATGAAGTGACAAGTGTTTTGTAGATTTCACTGATGGCTTTTTCATCTTTTTCGCTACGTTTTTGTGTTGGAAATGTTTGTTCAATAAGATTCGTTGAATTTTGCGATAGAATCGAATCGATCGTTGTTGAATCATTGATACTATCGAGAAAATCTTTATTTTCCAATAATGATAGAAAATTATCATTGGAATTAGTTGATAGATTCGTCGATTGAAATAGATCATTGGCAATTGCATGTATGCGATTATTTTCATTATGATTTTGTTCTTGTGGTAGTCCTGTTTTACAAGGTAGAAGTGATATTTCATTGGGTTTTTGTGGATCAGAACTTAATAATTCAGCAAGATAATCATCTTTCAGTGAAATATTATTCGTCACTGGTGTTAAATATTGTTCGAATGGATCGAGAGGATCAGTTGTATTCGTTGTATTTAGATTATTTGAATCTAGATTTTGTAGTAGATCATAGAGAGGAGCATCTTTCTTCGTGATTGCCGATGGTGTTGATGGCGTACGTATGAGTGAACGTAGGAGTGTCGATTGTGAATTGGAATGATTCAATCGACGTTGTAGAACGTTCGATTCGAATAGATCGGGTTCGGTTTTGATTATTGGTTGATTAGCTACTCGTGTTGTCGACGGTGAAATAACTGAATGTTCGATAGCTTCGATTTTCATGTCGTCTTTGAGAACTTGATGTAGAAGTTTGGGAATTTTTCTTGTGCCCATTGGTTGTTGTTCGTCGTAGTCGATCGAACGTTTCGAATTGACAGTCGATGCTTGTCGAGTCGTACGACGAAGAGAAATCGGCGATGGTTGATCGAGATTAGCCGATGGATCGAGAAGAGCATCGAGCGATCCATCGGATAGAACCGATTGTGGAGTTTGACAATTGGATGTTAGAAGAAGATAATCCGATTGCTATTTGAAAAACAAATAGTTTAACAAAAACAACAACAACAACAAAAAATCGATGTCGTACTTCTCGTTTCGGTCGTCCAGGTTTTCGTTGTTGTGTTGTTGCTGCTGCTGCTGCTGGATTGTTTTGATTGCCGAACGAATGTTGTCGTTGTTTTCTCTTGCTTTTATTTTCCCAAATGTTTTCATTCGAATTCGAATCCGATAGTTGACTTTTAAACGATCCACGAGAATTCGTATTCAATGATTTCGTTTTTTCAGTCAAGGCATTGGCGGAATTTTGATTTGGTTTATCACGCGAAGCTTGAATAAACGGACCGCCGACAACGACTTTTTGCGGACGAACATCATCATTGAGTAAAGTCTAACAAAAAGAAATTCATTGAATTGAAACAAAGAAAAATTCTCGATTGATTTACTCGAAGAAATGTATCACTACGTTGTTTATCACTCATTTGTCCGTTGGATACACTATCATCGCTATGATTCGATTCGGTTTTAATCGGCGATGGTACAAATGAATTTTGTTTTTCTAGAATTTTCTTTAGCAGAATATCAGCGGATTGATTAGGTGTATTTGCTGTTGCGCTATGTTTTCGTCGACGTTTGTTGATTGTCGATGGCAAATCATTGGTATTCGGTGAGACATGTGTCGTTGTTGGACTTTCTGGACCTTGTATGAATTCTTCGAGTTTAACATCGGCATGATAGTGTAATGTTTGAGATGGATTTTCGTTTGTTGACGGGGATTTATTGGCTAGCAATTGTCGTAGACGTGTCGAACTACGAGATGAGGAATAGTTTTGTGTGTGAGATGATGACGATGATGTTCGTGGACTCGATGATGTTGTGTAAATATCATTGTTAGAAAAATGTGGAGATGATGATGGTTTCGGATGATTTAATGGCGATGGAAGAAGTGAATTTAAATCGTTTGAATTGGTTTGAGGAGGTGGAGGAACGGGAGAGGAGAAAAATATATCGAAAGAATTGACCGGTGATGAGAGACTACCATGGTTGGAATGCACTGAAAGAGAAGAAAAATACGATCGAATTGAGGATTAGTCGATTCAACAAATTTTACCTGAGCCTAAAGCAGGACTGAAAGAAGTTCGTTTACTACCGAATTCGACCGTATCTGAAGATGAAACACCTTAAATTAAAGATAGAAAACGAAATTCTATTTGTTTGTTGTTCTTTTTTTCATTTTTTTTTACTGTCAAGTGTCGGAGATTTTTGAGCATTGAATCGATTAGATAATGGCGCTGGCGACGATGAAGGTGGCAATGGAGTTGCAGCCGTTTGTGATTGTAGTTTTTCGTTTGGACTAGATGTTGTTGTGGATGATGATGAAAATGAATTTTGAACTTGTATAAGTGTTCCCAATGTGCTCGATACATGTTGTTGCAATGAATTCGATGCATTTTTATGCATGCCTAACATTGTCAACGCGAATTGCGTGCCAATCGGTGTTGTTGGCGATGCTGTTGGAAGTTTTGTCGAGGGTGAGGATGTTGCTTGTTTATTTTTCTGTAGATCACGATTAGCTGATATGATTGTTTTCATTAAACGTGTCGGCGCATTGCCAACTAAATCGTTCGTATTTTCGATCAAACTAATAAATTCAAATTGAATAAAAAAGATATAAAATTGTTGTTTTTTTTACCGAACAATCGTGTGCGTCGAGAGAATCGAATCGGAGTGATCATTGGTGGAACTACGAAATAGTTTACTTCGAGTATTGATAAATGCGTGCACGTCATCGTGTAAACAAAATCGATAGACACTGCTTTTGGCTTCACCTTTTTCTATGACTAAACGAAATCAACAGATCGTTGTTGTTGTTGTTGTTTCTTTCTATGAAAAATACCTTCTTGAAAATGTCGTTCAATCGATGGAATATCTTGACTATATACATAATCTCGGAAATTCTTTCCGTGAAAATTCGTATCGAGTGTTTCACATTTCATATGACTAGAAAAAAACAAGTTGGACTAATCAAATGTTCTTTTTGTTTTCGAAAATGAAACCTTGAATCTAAATTTTCTATGTCGTAATTTAGATCAATCCGAGACGAAAATTGATCGAAACCAAGCAGCGATGGTTTATCTTTCGGGTCGTTTAATGACGGTCGACGTGCAATACAAATTAAGAATTTCTTTTCACTATTCAATGAATCATGATGAAGTGCAACGGTTGCAAACATATTAACATAAGTTGTTGAATCTATTCAAAAAGAAAACAACAAGATAATTGAAAAGAAAAACCCAAGTAACTAACCATCATTTGTTCTCATTCGACAAGGGAATGTTCGTCCACGTGATTGAGGATTTTGTTGTTCATTATTGACAAATGTTGCTAATGAATCACCTACATTATTCCCATTTGTATTTATTATTCAAATGAAATTTATATTCATACCGGAATCTTTCTTCGTCCACGCTTTTCTAAACTCACCAACATCACTCGGATGTACACAATGATGTAAACTTTTTCCCGCAAGTTCCTCCTAATTCAAATGACAATGAATATAAATAGTAAAAGAACATTTTTGCTTATGCTTTCTTTTTTCTTTCGAAAAGATAAAAACAAGAATGCATAACAAACAAACAAAACAATCTTACTTGGGAATATTTTAAATATTGTGTAACATTATCACTAACGAAGTCGATTTCGAAATTATGATTGATAGTGAAGAAGAATCCATCGAGAGCCTAGTGAATGTAAATGAAAAAAAACAAATTAATTAATTAATTAAATAATTATCCATTGGGTTTTCTTTTTTGTAATTCAAAGATCTAAGTGCGTCTTTTTCTCCGTAGACATATTACCAGTTGAAGTTTATATTCAAGTGATTGAGAATTATTTGTTGATGTATTCGGTTCACTCATACCCATAATTAAATTCCTTTTTTTAAATAGTCTACTTGCTAGAGTAGCATAAAAAGAAAGAGAATAGAGAAAAAACGCAGCAATGTTTCTTCTTCTTTTTTTTTTGTTCTGTTCTCTAAAACAACTTTATAATCATCATCATCATTATTATTATCGGCATAAAAATGCGCCCTACAACTGTAAGACATACACGTCAATGTTAAAAAGAAGACTGAAATATGAAAAAAAAGGAGAACAAGCGCATATTTTCAAAAAAAAAAAGAAAAAGGAAAGGAAAGAACGTTCTGTGTGTTAGTGCGACTTCATAACGTTCTTTTCTCCTTTTGTCTTGCTATTTTCAGTCTGCATAATGCAGTTTCTTCGTTCCAAACACGCGTTTTTTTTTATTCTAAAGTGTGTAATCAGTTTCTTTTTTTCTTATTCTTCATTTTTCTCGCGCGCGCTCGCTCGCTCTTGAAACATTTCTGACACGCAGAGACGAAGAAAAAAAAATTCCAGTGTCACTTTTTTTTCTTTCTGTCTGTCTTAGGAAATAACGCTGATGAGTTTAACTAGCTCATCTCTCTTGTTGTCTTTCGTCTCTATGCGCGCGTTCTTCTCTTGTCGAATATAAAAGAGAGAATGACGAGACAAAAAAGAAGGTGAAAAGAATGAAAAAAAAAACATAATAGAATACCTCAAAGAGAAGTGGCCTAAGCGTTTCATGTGCTAACAATGCTGGCCGTGACGATGACACATCTGATTGTTGAATAACAGTAGCCGAGTCCATTCGTTCTCGGTTGGAATTCATCGATGTTGTCAGACAAAGTTCATCCATAGATAATCATTCTAAAATTTTCTACTAAAACAAATCAAGATGAATATGTTATGTATTTTAAAAAAAAAGTCGAGAAACACAAATGTGTATTGATGCGTAAAATAAATCTATGTTACAATTGGTTGTAAACGAGAGAGAAAAAAAACTATGCATAGTCGAAATAAAACATTTTAACTAACTGTCCATATGACAAACAAAACAAAATATAAAGAAACGAAAAAAGGAAAAAAAGGAAAAAGCAAACATGTTTTTTCTTTCTTTGATTTGTATACATACCTGATTATGATTGACATTTGAAGAAAATAACTCGAAGATACAGAAGAGAAAAAAAAACACGAAAATAATCGATCAATTACATCGATTATTTATATACAAAATTAACGACGATAATAATCTGCAAAGAATTTATTAACTAGATAAAAACTTATTGTGTGTGTAAATGTATTTTTTTTTGTTTAAACTTATTTGAATATTTCAAATAAAAATACTTGCACTGCAATATGGATGAATGCTCGCCATCAGCCGACATGGGCGCACCATTGCAAATGTTAGTTCTGTTAAAAAAACCTCTATCGAAAAATAATCGCACGATAGGTGGAGAACGTACACCAATTGAAATCGTTGAGAAATACGAAAAGAAGAAAAGGAGAGAATACGATTATTCTTTTCTAATAAAACGTATTTTCTTGAAATTATGACTGATTTCTGGAGTCAATTGATTGAGTATACAAATAAAATTGATAATGATACAACAATTATTGATAATCCTGAGCATATTCTAGCTAAAATTTTGAATTCTGCTGAAGATGAAAGACAAACACTTGAAGCTCAAGTGAGAAGATATATAAAATAAAACGAGAAAAATCTATATATTCCTTTCGATCTAGTTCAATCCAATATCAATAACTAAACAAGAAAATTTATCTATTGTATCACAATTAAAAAATGGCATTTCAAAGGCCAATGAACTTCTTCAACAACACGAAGAACTTCGTGATGAAGAAATGAAATTAGCTAATCAAATGACTTCACATCGAGATAATGCCGATTTACTTGCACAAGATTTTCGTACAACAGTCAAACTATTCAATAATACAACACGAATATTCGATTATTTTCGTTGTCTTGAAATATTTTTAAAACTAAGTTCAAATCTTGAACAATCTCATTCAACAAATTCATTAGATCAATCTCTTCAAATCTATTCTCAATTAGCACAACTAACTGAACATATTCAAGATACATCAACTGAACATTTACGTTCCTACAGTATCGATTTGACAATCTATTGGTATGAACAATTAAAAACAAAATTAGAAAAATCTTGGGATCAATTATTTGAAAAAATTGAATTTCCCTATGTGAATAAGAAACCATCGAGTTATTTAATTGAATTATTCGAAACTTATCGAAATCAAATTCGAGAGAATTTAAAGTCTTTACTTTGCTTACGTTTACCGGTGCATATTAAACATAAAGATAATCAATCGCACATACGTTTTCTTGGTTGGAAACCGATACCATTGTTGATTCAATTTCTATTGAAAAAACTAATTGTTCGATTTAATTTTCATTTTTATGGACAAACAAAAACTAATGATCGGAAAAAAGTAGATCGACTGTTGTTTTTTTTTATCTTAATTGTTGATTATTGAAAATTTCTTTTTATTAGCCTGAATGGTATCTCAATCAAGTTCTAAGTTGGATTCTTGATCATGACTATTTTCTAACTGAACAATTACAACCATTAATTGATGAATTAGCAGCTTCATCATCGATCAATGTGAAAGTAAAAACCAAAAAGAAAAAGTTATTTTAATTTATTTTCTAATAACAGGTTGAATTCATTCGTGGTTTACTTGAATTAGTGATTGTTAAACTCGATAGTCAGATTACATCGATTCTTATCGATCGATCTTTATTAACACATTATATCGAAGAAATTCTAATATTTTCTCAACGTCTATTCGATAGTGACATTGATTATTCACGTTCATTGCCGAATTGTATGAATTTATTATGTGATGAAATTGTTTTTGAAAAATGGTTTCAAGTTGAAAATGATGGTTCGATTTTGTTTTACTTCAAAAAGAAAAATATTGAATGTAATATTTTGATTTATAGTTGCACACGCTAAATTACAAACAATTTTCAAATCTTCAACAGCTCATCAGAGTGTTTATGAAAGAATGTTAGAAAGAAACAATGATGAAATTAAAATTAGTGAATGTACGGAAACTTTTCTCACGCTTATTCATGCTATGGAAGGTTAAATTCATTGTAGAAGGAAAAAAATTGTATTTTTTTAATATTTTTATTTAAAGATCGCTATCGTCTTGTTCCTTATCCATCCTGTAGTCTTCGTTTATTTTCTCTCCAAATCGATTTATTAGATAATTTCCTTAAGAAATTAAAATTTACCGTAGCTAACGAACAATTCGATTCGGATCCATTATCGAAAGAATTTTGTTCGATATTAAATTCTATTGTTTATGTAGCTGATGTTTTACAACAATGGAAAACTCGATCAGTTAGTTTGTTTTGAACAAAGAAAAAAGTTCAAATAAAAACAAAACAACGTTGATTTTTATTTTAGTATTATCAACGTTTACAATATTTATTCAATCAATATCGATCTTTCGATGAGAATTATCCAAAACTCGATGCAAAAGAAAATCCCATTGCTATTGATACAATGCTAGCAGCTCAATTTGATTTAATTGAATTGAATAAAGAAAATCAATTAGTCAATGTAACAATATTCGATAATCTTTTACAAGAATATCGCGATGAAGAAGAAGAATATTGTGGATTGATTGTGAATTATATTTTAAAATCACTTCGAACAAAAAGTCGAAAATATATCGAAAAAAAGTATTTAAAAAGAAAATCGCAAAAGAAATAAAATCGGAAATTTGATTCGAATGAATTTTAGATGGTCGGATATTCCGAGTTCGAAAGAATATTTTAGTATGAATATATCATCATCGGCAATTGATGCTTTACTTGAATTACAAAGTGTATTTTTGATATTATCAGTAAATCTATTGAAAAATATTTGTAATGAAATTCGTGCAAGAGTTATTCTTGAATTCGATGAATATTTATTCAATTGTGTATGTTGAAAACAAATAAAATACGAATAAAAGAAAATTAAATTATTTCTATTTAATAGATAATTACGGATCGTTCATTTAATGAAGGTGGAGCAGCACAATTTTTCTTCGATATTAATCGAGGTTGGTCTCGTGTAACAAACGATCATGTTTCGCAGTTATTTAATAAGTAACAAAAAAATAAAAAAACTTTGTTAGATTTTTTGGAGAATATTAATCGATCTGTTTTTTTTGCTGTTAGATGCCGAGAATCTGCAACACTTTTAACAATGCCTATTGGTTCTGCACTTTTATTACGTGATGCTTTAAAACAAGAACTACCTAATCTAACAACAAGTGATTCAATTCAAGCATCACCTATGCCATCACCATTACATGAAATGGGTATTCATCATCTAAGTTCATTTGAAGCTGAACAAGTTCTTCAGCATCGACTCGATCTTCCAAATTGTTAAACAAATGTTCTTTTATTTATTTTTATGCAATAAAACAGAGCAAAAGAAAAACGTCAAATGATATTCGTTAGAATAACTGAATGTTTGCCTGAATTGGCTATAGCTAACGTTTGAGTTATCGAATCATAATCGAGACCTTGTGGTCCGTAAAGCATATCTGGAGTCGATAGATCAATCAGTCGAATAAATGTACCTTGATGATCAAAGATTTGAATGCGATTATTGCCCCAATCGGAAACGAAAATGAAACCTCGATCGTAATCAATAGCTAAACCAGTTGGCGCTTGAAAGTAGCCATTTGTCGTGCCATGCGAGCCTAAACTTTGAACGAATTGTCCGTGTCGTTCAAGATCAAAAATTTTCACTGTATTATTATAAAAATCTGTCACAAGAATATTTCGATCGTTGGTTTCATCAGCAAAACGAACGTAATGTGGACCTGCTAATTGATGTAATTCAGTACCACGACTACCGAAACGATGTAGTAATTCTCCGGATGAATTAAACAAACATATTTGATTGCCTTTATTATCAGCGACGAGAATATTATTCGTTTGTTTTGATACACATATTCCTTTCGGTCCTACGAGTGTTTTTTGAGCAAATTTTTTCATTAATTTTCCATTTCCATTTTCATCTATTCTCCAATTACTAATCAAATGTTGATCGTAATCAGTTACTAAATATGAACAAATATCTTCATTAGTTTGAGCTAAACCAATCGGACGTCGTAGTGGAATTTGTTTCGATATTGTCGAAAATAGAAACGTTCCACTGTGAACACCTGTTTGACGAGAAAATGATTGAACATTCTGATTGATTGTATCCGAAACAAGAAGAATGTTCGATGAAATTAAAACATCCTGTGGATTACTAAATTGTCCCTTTTGTCGGCCATGTTTACCGATTATTTGATACTGTTTGTGATTAACTTCGTTTGATATTACTTTATTCATGGATTGAATATTGCAAAAGACGCTTAGGAAAGGAAGAAAGAACAAGAAGAAGTACTTTTTTCGGCTACTCCTCGTTTTGTTTCTTTTTCTCTCTCGATTTACCTGTCTTCTGATTTCGATATTGGTGTTGAATTAGTCACTAAAGGAAAAGAAATGATTAAATGCCAACAAAAAAATATCGTGCGTGGGCTTATGCTCTGACTCACGTTTATGTATATTTTCGGTTGATATGGATATTAGCAAACAACGAAACCGATTAATAATAGTTTCTCTGAGTTAATTTCGATTTGAATCAATACGAATTTGTAGTCGTATTTTTTTCCTCTTTGTCATTTACAATCAACAACACGATATATACTTTGATATTCGATCGATTGAGAATATGCACCATCTGATTTCACTGTTTCTTTTTCTTTGCATGAGAAAAACACAGCAACAGCAACAGCACAACAACAATTACGTACATGTTCTTCCGTTTTTTCTTTGTCTGAGACGGGTGTCAGATGGTTACACTTTGATTTTCAATCTTATTTCTCCGTAATTTACCTGATCGTAAATTTATTGATTTAATGTGAGTAAAAAGAATATTTTACATTTATTGACTGTGGCACTTTGTTTGTGTACACAGTTGACTCATTCGTTCGCCGTATTTCTTTCTCTCGAATTCGTATTCGTCATTTCACTTTCTTTTCGAGTTAATATAACAACAAAATGAGCACAACATCGAATGGAACACCGTGCATCAAATGTACACAAGCAGATGGCATAGCGATGTGTTTTGGATGTCAACAATCGTTTTGCAGTCGACATTTTATAAAACATCGTTTATTTCTCTCGGAACAAATCGAGAAACTTTTCGAGCAATTTAATTTATTTAAACAAGATTTAAAACAGGACAATTTCGAGAATAATATTTTAACAAATATTTCTGTTTGGGAAGAAAAATCGATTGCAAAAGTTCAAGAAATAGCTCGAACAGCTCGAGAAGATTTTCAAAAATCAATTGAAAAAACCAAAAGTAATGTGAATAATTCTCTAAATCAAACTCTCGAACAATTACGAGCAAGTGAACGAAAAGATAATTTTACTGAAATCGATCTCGAAAAATGGAATCAACAATTAAATGATCTACGAAATCTCCTTGAAAAACCAACGAATCTTTCTTTAGTACAAGATAAAAAATGTTCATCACCTATTCATAGAATTAAACTTATCAAACAAAGTCTATCACCAGAAAGTCCTTGTGAAGAATTAACCGAGAGTTTCGTTGTTATGTATGGACCATGTCAATTATCAGACGATAATCGAGTTGTTACACATTCGGACTATCGTACTGGTTTATCACAAATAACTGGTCATCAAAATTATTCATCAGGGAAACATTCAATCAGATTTTTAATCGAAAAAAAAGGAACGAAAAATATCTTTTTCGGTATTCATTCGATCACGAAACAAAGCTCAACATTCGATAATTCCATTCATGGATGGTGGAATTTCGATTACATGCTCGTCAATGGCGAAAGTCAAGGCGGTGATAATAATGAAATCATTCAAACAGGTGATCGACTAACTTTAACTATTGATTGTGATCAATCACAAATACAATTGAAACATCATCAAACGAAACGACGTGTTTGCCTACCGATTCAATTACAAATTTGTCCATTTCCATGGAAAATACTTGTACGATTGTTGGCAACAGACGATTGTCTTCGTATTCTTTGATACACAAATTCGAAATTATATATCATTGACTCATTTTTGCAATAGGTTGAATTTTTTTGCAAAGTCAGTTAATAAATAAATGAATTGAAACTAATAGATAAGCTTAAAATGTTGCTAAATTCACCTTGACAATGGCGTCGCCACTGAACAATCGGAGAATTAAAAGAAGGAGAAGAAAAAATTGAGTTACAGTTTTTTGTTCTGTCCGTAACTAAGCGATGCTAAGAGACACGAATGGTGGATAGTTGTTGCTGCAGTCGAGCAAAAGAAAAATCATAATAAAATACAAACTATTAAATACAAACTCGATTGTTTTTCTCAGTTAAAATGAGTCGATCGAATTCCGGACGTCGTCCTCCAGCAGATCCAAATTCAATTGAAGCGAAATACTTAACATCTAGTGTTGGCAAGTGAAAAATCTTGATTTATTCAGTTCAATTTCATTTTGTTGTACTTTGTTTCTCTAGGTCCCATACTAGTTCGTGGTCTATCTGAAATTGTAGAACGTCGTCCCAATGATCCTATTGAGTATTTAGCAACATATCTTTATAAACAAGTCGAAAATACTCGAGTTCAAAAACAAGTTAGCCATTGATTTTGATCGATGAACACATGTGAAAATACGTACGATTTTATTTCTTCTTGTAAATAGAAAGAAGAAGAATTAAAACAATTAGAAATTGAAAAACAACGAGCTGAAGAAGAAAAACAACAGCGTGTTCAATTGAAGAGCGAAATTCGAGCTCTACGTGAACGAGAAGAAGCTGAACGAAAACAACGTGAAGCCGAAGAAAAACGTAAACGAGAAGCAGAAGAACTAGCGAAACGACACAAAGAATTAGCTGCAGCTCCGCCACCATTGCCTGCTGTACGTGAAGAAGAAGATGATGTCTTCGTTGTTGAATTCGGCGAGACCGAACTTCATCGACAAGCTGCCAATAAAGGTAATTCTCAATGGGAAAAATTTTCCTTGGAAATCAAAACGAAAATGTTTTATTTTAGATGCCGATCTTTCGAAATTACTTCGAGATAATTATCATTCGATTGCATCGCGTAATGCTGACGGTAAAACACCACGTGATGTTGCACTCGATGCTGGCCTACAAGAAAATGTTGATCAAATAGGTTTGAATAAATCGTTTTCTCAACGAAACAACAAACGATATCCTATGATTTAGATAATTATTGTATTCAATTACTTCAAAATGGAAATACAAAAGCTATTAATGATTTAATTCTTTGTGGTTATACAGAATTAGTTAATCAATTGAAAGCAAGCGATGAAAATAGCGATGAAATCAATGATTTCATCAACAATGAAATACCTCAATTAACCGTAAGAATTTTTTCTTTCGAATAAACAAACAATAAAACAATTTAATTTTTAAGGGCAAAATCAAAGAATTACAGCAAGCTATCAAAGATGGAAATACCGATGTTGTTGACACGTTAATGTCCGATAGAAAAAATGTTGCACTCTATCGTGATGCCGAAGGCTCATCAGCATTACATGATGCGATCGAAAGTCATCAATATACAATTGCATTGAATCTCTTACAAAAATATCCTTCATTAGCATTGGTTAAAGATATCGTATGTTTACAAAAAAGAAACAAATCGAAATTTTTATCAATTTGTTTGTTTGTTTGTTTTTAGCGTGATCGAACAAGTCTTGATTTGCTCAATGGTATTGATGATGAGACAATAACCGATGATCAACGTGACATATTCGATCAACTCAAAGAAGCATTGACATCAGCTTCGAATAACGAACAAACTGATTAAAAAAGAACATTGAAGTTTATTTTAATGAAAAAAAATTTTCTTTTCTTTTCTTTTTACACATTAAAAACAAACTACGAGACAAAGAAATGAATGATTTCTATCTGAATTTGACGTAGACATGAGAAAAGCAAAAGCTTTGAGACAAGATCAATACGAGACGTTTAATGATTGGTGAGTTTCGGAAGAAATGTCAAAGCTAAAAGACCACCAAGGAGCACAGCCGAAACAGAAGCAATACCAACAATTAACCAATATTCTAAAAATTGAATTCAAAAGAAATTTTGAGAATGTATTTCATCGATGTTTACTATCTTCCCAAAAGAATTTATCTTGCATTTTATGCGCCATATTTTTCATTTTTTCAGCATCACGAAATAAATCCGATGATCGCACATCTAAATCTTCTAAATGTAGATTTCTCACTAAAGTTTTCTCATATGTTTCAGCTAAGATTGTCATTAATCGATCGACTTTTTCTTGTGCATTAGCTATTTGTTGTTCATCAACTAACGATGGTATTTGCATATGATAATCGCCTGAACTATTATGCGAGAATGGATGACATGAATTATCATTGATTTGTTCGATTGGATTGAATAAATGCGTTAAATGTGAGAATTTCTTATAGGGTTTTAATTGTTTCTTTTTTCTTAATTGAAGACGAAAACAGAATTTCATCGATCATTCGTCGTATTTATTCACTAACATAGATATTTATACAATTAAATAGCTTAATACGCGCCTTGAATAGATATATACAGATATTTCTTTTTCTATCGTCTTCCCGCTTTCTTTCGTTTAATTTTCTCATGAGAAGCTTTACATTGGGATCAGTATGAAAAGAAGAAGAAGAACAAGAAGAGAGAAAGGGAAAAAAAGAAAAATTGTAAAGGCCATTTTTAAGACACTATACAAACGTAGAAAGGTCGATGTAGTAGCTCATTCGAAGGCAAAATGGTTGAAAACGAACTTCGAACTGAAGATTCTCTTCAACCTGTCAAATATCTTGGCAAAATACTTTCACCTCATGCACATGGAATAGGTATTGCTACTGTAAGTAAACATCTCTCTACACATCTTTCTTATTCATTTTCTTGTTTTCAAGGATCCAGTACGTATTCTTTGGAAACAATCGAAAAAAGGTTCAGTCTACAATCGTTGTGCTCTATCAATACATTCATTTGGCTTGTGTATCTACGAAGAAATTGCTAATGGAACATATAAAAGTGTTTGGTACGATACGATCGATAATATATCCTATTGTGTTGCTGAACCAGTCTATCATCGAATATTTGCTTGGATAGCTCGTTCAACACAATCGAATGCACTCTATTGCCATGTTGTACTTTGCAAAACACGTCGACAAGCAGGTTTTCTTGCTGAATTATTAGCTAAAACATTCTATGAAACATATCATCTTCGGCAACAACAACAACAACAACAGCAACAGCAACATCCTATACAAAATTTCCCATCGAAATTACCTTCGAATTGTTCGGTTTGCGATACAGTTCGTCGACGACAACATTTAAATGATACAAATATTGATCAACAAAAATACAGCAATGAAGATTATGAACATATTTCATTTCGTGAGCCGACAATAGCTCGTGCATATGTACATGGTTACGAAGGCAATTCAATGACGAATACAAGTCGACGAAGTTTCGACTATGATACAGCATTATTCGATGATGATCTATCAAGACCAATGGAATACTATCGACACGATATTGTTTATAAAGAATACTAGTTGTTTATTTATGTATTATTAATAAGAAGACAACTTTTTTTTTTCAAACGATGGTAAAGTATTGTTAAGCTTAGCTGACATTTTGTTTGTTCTTTTTTTTCTTCTTTCAAAATGAATAAATAGATTTAAAGAAGATACATACTAACATAGAAAGATATGTTCAAGGCAAAATCGAAGAATTCTTCAATGTATGTCATTAGACATGTATGAAACGAATAGAACAGGTGCACGAAGGTCGTCTAGATTAGAATTTCTTTTTTGTTTTAAATTTTATTTCAAACAAACAAACTAAGTTATCGAAAAGAAGAGAAAGAAAATTGACATTTAAACGCTTTTTTTTTGTCTTTCTCGTGTTCATTTATGCTTTATGTCGATGTTGTTTCAATGGTTCTAGAGTTCGTACAAGATGATTGGAAAAAACAAATAATTTCAATCGATTAAAAACACATAAAAACGGTAAAAGTACAGATATGTATTGTATCCAACCCCATTTAAATTCTTGCCAAAATCCTGGCCGATATCGAATAATTTGTCGTCCAACATTGACAACGGCATTTATTGTTATTCGATCCGAGCTCGTTGTTGTTCGAGATGATATCGATGTATATTGTTGTTGAAATGTTGTATAAAAATTTCGTGTAAAATATTCACTAAGAATTGAATCCAAATCCGGCAAAGTTGATAATGTATTATCAACATTAATAATCGATTGATTATAAATGGAATTATTTCCTGAATATTCAATGGGTAATTTTTGTTCGAATTTTAATTGACCATAAACAGTCAGATTTTTATTTGAACTTGTTGTAATTTGATAAGATGGAACGATGGATATGAGTGCCATTGTTTCCATTGTAAGACGTTGTTTGTTATGTAATTCAAACGGAAAAATCAACCAAAGATTTATACTTTCAATTGTTAGTGCTGTAGTAAACGCTAAATCGTAAGAAACACGAATTTGATCGATTAAACCATCGCCATCCGTATCTGAGGGTGAAATTGTTCCACTAGCAGGAATCATATTATTTGCAAAATTCGAATTAATAACTGAATAGGAACTTGTAAAGAATCGATTCGTTGATGATGTTTCAGGTTGACTTTCAACTATGAGAATATATTTAAATTGATTACCAAGACGTGGTTGTTCGCTCGAAGCTAAATCATTTGCCCAAAAGTCACCTGTATAATATGTTAATAGAAACGGAGACAAGAATGTTAAAACTGTACATAGAATTAAAACACATGTTGAATTCGAAATGATATGTGCACGATACGAAAAACGATCGGAATGAGAAAATAATTCGTAGTAATACATTTCTTGTCTTGATTTTTTTTGAAGAAAAGATAATAAAAAAAATTAGTTAAATCTCGAAGAAATATTCATTGCTATGCGTAAACCTCTACAATTCTCTTGTTCAACTTTTATTCTTCGACAGAAGATGATAGATGGAGTTAATGAAGAGAATAATATACTGAATAGGGTTTTCATCATTTCATGATCAACTAAAAAAATGACCGTGCAAATTAAATAAAAACACAACAAATCAGAGATTTTCATGCAATACTGAAGACCAAGTTCAAGGAGTTCAGCGAAATAGAACTCTTTCTTTCATTACTGGAGATTAGATTTCTACAGATCGAGTATGTGCTCAGACATAAGCTGACCTTCAAGCTGCAATCACGATCATGTTTTTTCATGATTATGTAGTTTGTTAGGTGCTTATGAAGAAAAAAAAACATATTGCGTCGTTTTGTTTCTAACGTACCCTATTTGTTTCGAGTAATCGAACAAAAAATAACAAGCACATTTGAGGGTATGATTCGAATCGATTACTTTAATAGTCTTCTATTGTTTTCATCGTTTTATTTTCTCAATAATTATAATTAAGACCAAATTTTTTTTTATTGAAGTACATAGATATTCCTATGGTACTTTCGTAAGATTTTTATTTTTTTTTCTCGGACATTGAGTACAAAATTTAATTCATGATATATCTCAAATGTAATCGAATAAGCCCTATTAATGTGAAAAAAATCCAACTGTCAGTTATTATTACTTGTTTTTTGTTTTGTCATCATGTCTTATATATATAACCGTTAAATAGTATATTTTATGTGGGCGAATTCTGAATTGTATTCGTATGTTTTTCTTTGCTTATTAAATATTAATTCAAAAAATGTTATTATTATGCATGAATAATAATCAAGAAAAGAAGACGAAGAGGAAGAAGCTCATCATCATCAATAGTTGTTATTTTTCTTTTTCTCGTCTCGTTCTTTTTTTGTGTGTATTTACTACTTTCACACATAACATTCTTCTTCTTCTTTTTTTCGTCGCGTTGGGCTATTGAAATGATAACTTCTTCTCTTCGAGCTAGAGAGCGACAACATAAAAGAAAGAGAGCAAAAATAATAGCTCGTTTGTTTCTTGTGTGATTACAACATATTGACGTAAAATAATATTTACAATAACCTGTGTGTGTGTGTGTGTCGATGCGTTTTTCTATATTATCTGTATAGAAGTTTTTTTCTTTCGAAAGAAGAACAGATATGTTCGTTGATATACTTTATTCGAATGTTTAAATCATCATCTTTTTCTTTTTTTCTTCTTCTTCTTTTCGTCTTGTTTTTTCTTCTGCACAGACGTTCGACAAAAACGAAAGGAAAAATCCAATCACATAAAACCAAAAACACTCATTTACTGTCAGCTGTATTTTCTTTCTTACGCATACCTTCTTTCCTTTTCTTCCGTTTGTATTCTTTTTGTGTCACTAAATACACACACGCACACACACACTGATTCGTATTTATCTGTCTGCATTTTTCGCAGAAATCATTTTTAATTCAAGATTAGTCCGTTGCTTTTCTTTCTATGGTCCGAATGACCGACTGTGAATATAATAATCAAAAATCTGTTATTCAATTATCACCATTTGTTCATCAAGTAAAAATCAAATAGAAATGAATTGAAATCGAATGAAAACGAATTCTTTGTAGGTTGGTGGTCATTCGTCAATGTTTCAATATGATAAAACGACAATCTGTAAATTATTATGCGAACATGAATATCATTTCTATCAAACTCTACCCGAAGTTTTACGCGAATTCGTACCAGAATTTCGAGGTTTGCTTTGATTTCAAAACCAAAAAAAAAACAAATAACTGAAAATTAAAATTTTTCAATTTCAGGAACTATTACAGTTCAATATATCGAAGATAATAATGGCTATATCAAATTACTTGCTCGGCCATCTGTAGATAATGATCAAGACGTCTCACCTCCGCCTGAAAGTATTCTCCGACGATCATCAGTACAGTTAGTAGATGTTATTTACATATTCCTAACATTCTTCCGCATGTAACTTTTGTTTTGAATTAGATTACGTTGTACAGAAGATGGTCATGTCGACTATTCAAATAATTCCGGTGTGGACATTGCTAATTACGAACAAGGTCAAATCACAATGTCAAGAATTAATCCCTGGAGTATACAATTATGTAAAAAACAAGCCGAAAAATTCCATCGTCAATTGAATGCAAATGAAAATTCGACTCTTTTACAAGGTACAAACTAAACTATCTTTTGACCTTTCGACATAACTAAGATTGAAATCCGATAGGACAAAGACAAAACATACACATTAAAATTTCATGATAAGAAAATAATGTTGATGATTGTTGCTTTTTTTTTTGTTTAGAGTACATTCTACTAGAAAATGTCACAGCAAAATTCGAATATCCATGTATATTGGATTTAAAAATGGGCAAACGACAATATGCCGATGTCGATTCAGATAAAAAACGTCAATCAAAAATACAAAAATGTGAACAATCAACATCATCAAAATTAGGCGTTCGATTATGTGGAATGCAAGTGAGTGATGAAAAGCAAAATATAAAGAATTTCTTTAATATTTCTAAAACTAGGTTTATCAAGTCGAAAGTGGTCGATATATATTTACAGATAAATATCGTGGTCGAGCATTAAATATCGAAGAATTTCATCAGACTTTAATCGAATATCTTGACAATGGCCGAGAGAAACGTTTCGATATTCTACCGGAATTAATTCAACGTTTACAATCCTTGTATTCTGTTATTAGTTCATTAAATCAATATCGTTTTTATAGTGGAAGTCTATTGATTGCTTACGATGGTTCACATCAATCGAATTCAATCGATGTACGCATGATTGATTTCGCTAATTCAGTACATGCTGATGTTGATGAATCAGCAAAAAATCATCATGGACCTGACAAAGGCTATTTATATGGTCTAGAACGATTGATTGCGTTTTTCAACGAAATATTACAAACAAATCAACAAAATTAATTCTTCAAAATAGATAATCTTTTTGTTTTTGTCTTCATATTTGTGAATATAAAAAATACTCCTGTTTTTTTTTGTAAATAAAACAGTTTTTTATTTTCATCAAAATGAAATTCGATTCTTATCAGTTATCAATACTAAAATAGTTTTCTTCTTCTTTTCGTTTGTTTGCAATTTATTAATGAAGAGATTATGAACTGATCCGTAGTTAATTACTTCAATAAAATTCCATTTACTGAGATTACATGGAAATGAATTTTACATCGTTGTTATTCAGTTGATTAATTTTGTTCGATTTATATATAGGAAGAACATTCTAAAGACTAAATGAAGTTGAACGATGTTCATGATGGAAAAGCAATCGACTGAAAAGTGAATGGTTATTACTCTCATGAGTATTACAGTAATTTGAAGCACGAGATAGATAATTCGAAAATCGACGGATTTTTTTTTCTGCTTGTTTATCAATCATTGAACACGAAAGAATTTATTCAATTGTTTTCTTGTTTTTATTTTTCAAAAAACAAAAAAAAAGAAACAAAACAAATCAAGATCTAACATCGTAATGGAATATGAGGAAAAAAATAAATTGAAAATAAAAACAGCAGAAAATTGAAACGAGATAAATGTCATACAAATAAGAATGAAATTACTCGTGATGGGTCGAGTATGCCAAGGGAATTCGGAAGTGTTGTTCGTTCCGTCTTATTCTCTTTAGTCTTGTTTTACTAGAGCCGAAGAAGAAAACCTATCGTTCGCATATGTTGTTCATCATCATAGCTCAAGTCTTTTTCTTCTTCTTCTTCTTCGTCTATAATGTCGCACATGATGTGAAGAAGAGAAGTAGAAGAATACCAAAAAAAAGACAAAACAAGATCTTCGTTTTTCTTTTGTTTTTTGACTTTATCTTTCTTAACATACAGGCGTCAAATGCTTGCAATAGTTGATATTTGTTGTTGTTTGTTACTTGATTTATTTGTTAATAGAATATATCTCGTTTCTTCATGTTGTATAGGCGATGGTGGTTGATCATCATCTATAGTTCCACTCGTCTAGAACGAATCGTAATCATCGAGTCTGTTTTTGTTATATTCACAACATAATAATAATAAGAAAAAAAAAGAACAGTTCTTCATCATCTGTCAAACTTACTCGAAGTCCTTTTGTCTTTTGTTGTTGAATAGGTGGAGGAGTATGTCGATGATTTTGCTTTCGACTTGATGTTCTCGATGTTTGAGATTGATTATGTGCACTATCTTTATTTAAAATAACGGCTGACAAACGTCGAACATCATTAAATGTTCCCGTACGTTGACTTGGATAATGTCGTTGAATTAAACTACCATTCCGTTGACAACCATATGTATGTAAAACATGACATAATTGCGTACGAAATTCAGTACCTGTCAAACAATAAACAAGAATATTACCGGTATGATTAGCATTCATAAGAATAATAAAAAATAATTTTATCATTTTATATTTGGCTTTAAATTTCATATCACATTGATACGATTGAACGGATGACATGATTCGTTTTTCGAACATTAAATAGAAAACAATTGGAGCTGTTAAAAGAACGAACATGGCATTTATTGATAATAACATTGTACTTAAATTTCGTGCAACTAAACGTTTATTTGAATTATGTGCATCGCCCATTGTACGTAGGACACTAAGAAAAATAATCGTTGAACATAGAAACATTAATGTAAACGGCAAATAAACATTAACAATAGCATCAATATACACCCAAACATCACGATAAAATTTTTGATATTCATCACTATATTCGGATGAACATTGAACAACATTTATATCCATATCAGTATCAACAATACGATAAATATGATTTGATGATAATGGAAAACTGAATGTATCATAGGATGTTTGATTAAAATAATTGAATTCATTCATTTGTTGTTTTTGTAAATAGATGATGTATGTATTATCATAGAAAAGAAATTGTATATTTAAAAGAAAAAGTATAACAAAGATCGATATTAAAATTGTGTATGTTTGCCGTGTTTTACGAGTTTTTCGTACGCCTCGTGTTAACGCAAAAACACGATCGATGGAAACCGCTGTTAGTATCCATGCGCTTGTTTGAGGAAAGAAATAGATTGAAAATGAATAGATTTTACATGCAACTAATGATACTTGTTGTAAATCAAGATTAAACCAAGCATGAAGTATAAAATTCACACAAAATGTATATAGAACAGCCAAATCAATAATAGATAAAAATGCCAAATAAATAAATGTTGAATGACGTCGTAATTTCGAACGTAAAACAACGTAAACAGATAAGAGATTACCGGCTGTGCCAACAAATATAAATAAAATCGGATAGACACGTAATAAACTTAATGTAATTGTACGATAAGGTTCTCGTGTTTGAGAGATATATGTTAACGAATGTGAACATTCAATTGGTGTTGTATTCCACATGTTGTTCTAGGCGTTGATAATGATGAGGAAAAAACGAGCCGAATTTCTCATTGTTTTGTCTTTCTTACCCGTGCTCTTCTTCTCTCTCTCTCTCTCTCTTTCTCAGTCTCTGTGTCTGTGTTTCTTTTTTTCTCCCCGATGATTTGGTTACACTTCAACGAAATTTCTCAATCACTAAATTGAGTATCATCAGAAATCAATCTTTTGTTTTGTTGTCTAGAGCAAAAAGAAACAAAATCGATTCAATCGAATAAACTTTGTTGTAGGATAGATTAATGAGTGCGTGTGTATTTTACTCAGAAAACAATGAAGTCACCAAAAGAAGAAGAGAAGAAAAAAAAAGAAAAAAAATACGAGTTCAGAACAGAATAGAAACAGATGCGTTGTTATTTGAACAGAGTCATAGAGAAGATCGTCATCCTTCTCGTTTACTCCTCCTCCCACTATCTTGCGAGAGAAATAGAATGAAGGGAAAAAAAACGCCAGACACAATAGATTTCTATATAAAGATATACGAGAGAAGGAAAAACCCAGTCTGTTACAGGAAACTTTTGTTGAGTAAGGTGATGTATTGATGAGAAAAGAAATGTCTAACTGTATTTATATAAAATGTTAGTGAAGAAGAAGAAGAAGAAAAGAAAACATCCGACGACAAGAATCTTATCAATTTACAATCAACGATCGTCATCTTCCACTTGTTGCTATCAGTCAATTCTTATTAAACTCACATATAGAAGAAGAAGAAAAAACAAATACGTAGTCAAACGTTAACAGAATATGTTCATTAAAAAGGAAAAAAAGCAGTTTTTTTTATAGATCTAGACAACAAATGATTCTGTTTGTCTTCTTCATCTGTTCTTCTTTTTTTTTTTTGTTTTTAATATAACTATGCTATTGTGCGTTGTCGGCAAGTGATTGTTCTTATTTTGATGCGAAATGAGAGCAGGTGGTTTTTGTCATTGTACACCGACAGTCAGTTTTCTCTTGGTTTCTTCTTTCTTTTTCTCGTTTTATCTTTCAGATTCCTAATAATCATGCGATATTCATCAGAATAATGGTATAAGCCTATTAGAGAAATACTAGAATGCATCGACTCTGATTAAAGACTCTCTGCTACCTTGTTGTTCGATGACGATGATGATGATAATAATAATGCAAACGAAAAATAAATATGCAATCAGTCAATCTTGGTGTACATGTATCTCTCTTTCATTCATTCTTTCTCTGTTAGTCGATCTGATAATTAATTTCGTCAAAATACTTTTCTAGGTTGTCGACTAATCCATGCTGTGCATATTGCTCTAATCGAACAGTTCGAATATAGTAGTAATGCAACGTTCTGATATTATGAATGAATCAATTGAAGAAGTAATTTGAGATATTATATTAGTGAACAACAAAAAGAAAAATGATAATTGTTTGATAAGAAAAAAAACGAGCACATACGTATCTCAGTCTCCCTATGTGCTCGAGTTATTTGAGTTGATTTTAGTAAACGAGTAGATCAGATGATACAAAAGTAAATTGATTCTTATTAAATTACAATTTCAATAGTTTTTCTTTTGCACACAAGAAAAAGATTGTTTTGATTTAATGATATTTCTAAAATAATAAAAAAAAACAACAACATATACCGATTCGATCAAATCAGTCATGCAATCTAATGTAGACAATCTCTACGTGACTTATTAGTTGAATAAGATTTTCTCAAGAATTGCCAAACAAGACGCAATGATTTATTGTAAATACAAAAAAATTTAGTTGAATATTTTCCGTTTTGAACATGCATTTAATATGATTTTTTTGTTGCTATCAATATCTTGCCAGACATTGAATCAAATTAAACAAATACTATTACAGTCTTGAGAATGTCAACTTAAGTGCGAGAAAAAATAAGTTTATCTACGATCATAAGTTTGAATGACATACTCCAATGTTATCATGACTTTTCCCTCCTATGAACAAATTTCATAACAATAGGTCGGTCTGAAATTAATTATTTTCCTATTTAAAGATAATGATTCAAAAAGATCAAAAACATTCATATGACTTTAACAATACACATTTTTGGAATCGTGCATGCTACTGTTAATGCATCGAAACAAAAGTCTATTCTTAGAAGATCATACCGAGTAAAAATGACTTCAAAATCCATTATTAATAATTAGACGAAATTCCATTTTGACATTATTTGAAATAGAATCAACGGTTTATTAATGTATGAGAATTTTTGTCTAAAATTAGTTCATTGATATATGAATATGTTCGTATTGAATATCATACTAAATATAGATTACACGACTATAAATAATTATAAATTAGATCGAAATCAATCTTTTTTTTTGAATTTCATGACAAGATAGTCAACATATAGAAGATTATTCATTCATTAAATTTTCTCATCGATTTATTTCGATAATTCTCTAAGATTAAATCAAATAGAATTATATCTAAAAAAAAGTATGTGTGAGGGGACAGGTACAACGAATAATGGCATATTTATAAAAAAAAAATATTCTCAATTGTTTGTATTTCTCATAAATTTTGATGAACATAATAACAAAAAAACATGTTTTGGTCAAAATAAACTCATTAATACGTTGTCTTTTTGTACGACAATGTTTACTAAATTGGTATTAGTCGTTTATTTCCCCTTTGATTAAAATATTTTCTTTAGAGAAATAATTTTCAACGTAAGAATAAGATGACATGAAAATATTCAAAATCTGACGCATAAATCCAGCTGTTGACGTTGTCAAATCTTGATCTGTTCGAGATATTAAACCAACGGATTCATTCATGTTATTATTGTGTAAAAGATTATTACAATCCCATAGTATTTTACCCGAACTATTACGTCAAATATATCAATTTTCAATTATAAAGAAAGTCTATTTGACATAATTTTGAACTCTGTTATCTAGTGCAATTAGTTCCTGAACTACTCATTCATACACACTAATTAGACACGGTGCTTTTCGTCATATCATGAAGTCAACAGGAAACATTCTTTCGTGTAGCAATAAAATTATTTCTTTTTTTCGAGATTTCTAATTATACCCGTTTTGATCATTTGAATAAATAATTCTTCAATATATTAATAAAACTCAAAAGTTGTTGCCATACAATTTTATAGAATTTATTTGCCATCATCTTTTTCTGCAAAAAAATAATTCTATCGACAGTAATTTTCTTTTTAAGTATGTCATTCAAATTCAAATTACAATCATTTACTATTTTCTATCCTCTACTATTGCACATATGAGTGATGTCGTAGATTGCCTGTCATATATCGCCATCTCAATTCCAACAAAGAAAAAAGTAGTTAAATTTTTTATGCCTTTATTACTTTTCAGCGCTCTCAGAAGTTCCTTTATGTTCGTTACTTATGAAGCATTTTGAAACAGTAATTTTTTAAAAAGAAAAATTGTACCCATCGGTTCATGCTTTTTTAACGAGTGTAAACAAATGTAAAATGGCCTGTAAATATTTATTCTCGTTTGAATTTGCATATTCTTTCTCGAATATATAATTTTCGATAAATTGGTTATTCACTGAGTAGTAAATTGCACACAAACTAAATAATATCCCTGAGCTGCCCACGAGCAAACATAGTCAATAAATGTCTAAAAGTTCGAATCATTTTCAATGAGTCAATATTTCATCACGGGTATTTATTTGGATAAAATGATCACGAACTTTGGTTAACAGACGATCAATATTTATTCATTTATTTTATTACAGGCATAATCTCAGTTTTCAAATACAAGATACTTCTCTCTATTTGGAAACATGTTACAAGATAATAAATAATAGTTAATATTTTTTCTACCGAGACAGAACTATAAATATGTCAATTAATTTAATTTTCTATCGAACACTCGAATTGAGCAGGACACGATAGCGTGCTATAATTGCGAAACTATTATATTTGACTATTATGTTAGTCTGAGAAAACTTACCGAATAAGATTTGATGAATGCGCGTTTATTTTATTCCTTGAATTCATCTATTAACTTCTTAATTAGTTCAATAAGTCTGAACAAATAATTGAATCTAACATAAAACTTAATCTCTTGGTATTTCTTTTTGTTCTTCTCGAGTCACCCTTCTGACTACATTATCTTATCAAAGTTGTTAACTTTTTATGCCCGTTCTTTTTTTCTTCTTGTTCTTCTTTTTTTCATTAGTTTGTACTCAAAACTTCTTTTTTGCTTTGACAAAATAAACATGTCATTCTCTTCTGTTTGCGTTCACTTTCATTGTTATTCAGCCAGTTCTACTCGTAGTAAAATGAATGTACTTTTATTAAGTTTCTTTTTCTAATTTTAGTTTCATATAAAGAAACAAACATGAATTTACGATCGATGTTCCTATCGATTGTTTACTTTTTTGCTACGATTGGTTTTGTAACTGTATTTCATTATGGATATTCAAATAAAAATCGTATATGGCCAGTAATACTCAATGGAGCTTTGGCTAAGTTGATTAAGCCTATATATGAAACAAATTATACCAATGAAAATACACTTCAAAACTATATTGATCGATGTCCGGAATGTTTGCTTTTTCTTCTATTAAATCAAACATCCGCTAACAATCAAAATATATTCAATCTGTTAAATAATATACCTAGCCAAGTTCAAGGAATATTTTATCCTATAACAATGAAATTATTGTACAATCAACCAATTCGATTTTATACAATTTTAGCTAAAAATCAAACGGAACTCACTCAACAAATTCGACAAACATGGATAAATTCAATTGATAATTTTCAAAATCGCAAATCAAATTCTCTATTAGATTTTATTTATCAATCACTTAAAAAGTCAGTTGTTCTCCAAGATTATTCATGGTCGAATCGAACAAAATTACTTCTCTATTATACGAAATTCTTCGGTAGTTCATATTGGTATAATAATAATCAGAGAGAAGTGTATTCGAATGATTTTAATTTCAACAATTGTCCATTATCAGTCAATGCATGTCATATAACAATACATAGGAATTTATTTTCTGAAAGTGATGCCTCTTTAATTCATATACGAGAATCAATTAATTATCAACAATTGAATAATCTTTCACGAAAAGCTCATCAACGATTTGTATTTTTTATTAAAGAATCACCTGTTCATTCGCCAGTTCTATCATCAAAACAGCATGGACATCTATTTAATTATACTCAAACTTATCGTCCTGATTCAGATATAACTGCAACAACATTACGAACATTATTCTGGTTATTTGATTCGAAAGTTTATCCTAATTATGATTTTCAATCGATATTAAAAACAAAAGAACCAAATAAACTACTCGTTGCTATTATTTCGAATTGTGGTGGTTCGAGTAATCGTTTGCGATATATCAATGAATTAAAAAAGTTCGTGCCCGTTGATGTCTATGGTAAATGTGGAATCAAGTGTCCAGCAAATACTGACTGTCGACAAACGAGTTATTCAAAATATAAATTCTATCTTGCCTTTGAAAATAGTCTTTGTGAAGAATATGTAACAGAAAAATTCTTTTTTGCATTGCATAGTACACAAATCGTACCAATTGTATTAGGTTATGCACGTTATGATCATTATATGCCAACAAGTGGCTATATCGATGTACGAAATTATCAATCGCCCAAACAATTAGCTGAATATATCAAATATTTAGATGGAAATACGACAGCTTATTTAGAATATTTTCATTGGAGACAATATGCTTTACAGATAAAACAACCGAAATACATGTGTGAACTTTGTTTGAGATTATTTCTTGATGATCATGAAAATAAAACGCAAACATTAAATCATATTGATCAATATTGGAATAAGAAAAATCAATGTATTAGCTATAAGCCGAATGAACAAGGCATTTGGATAATGAAATGAAAGAAAAATAAAGTTGTTTTTTTATGTTATTGTTAAAATTTGTTTTGTTTTTAATATTTATCTCAATAAAAAATATTATTCTTTTCACATTCGATAGTTTTACTCGAGGATCTAAAGAGAAATCATACGCATTCATTATATTTATCGGATTTTTCATTTTAACACATGTCAAAAAGATTTAATGTAACAGAAAAAAAATCACAAGAATGAATCTCTCATTTTGATTCTTCTTCAATTATTCTAATGCATCAAGTTATTTTCTAGTTGATTGCATGTTTTGCCACTCAACTAACTATCTGAAGTCCTACAAACACGCTGGGGAGACGAGAAACACTTTTTTCTTTCGATGATCGATGTAATCAACTGAGTGAAAGTCAACTAGAAAGAGTGGGAGAAGAAAAACACAGAACTCTTCTCGTGACAAGCGTTTGTTTAATAAGCAAATATCGATTTGAAAGAAAAAGAGAAAAACTTTTTTTTTTAAATTATTCCTTTAGTTTCAACAAGTCAGTTATATACGTCTAATGGCTGATCGAACGACTTCTACTGTTACGCAAATGTCATCGAATAATATTCGTCGACAACAAATTGATCTTTGTAGTGACGATGATGATGATGATGTAAATGGTTCAACATTGATATTCAATTTATGTAGTGATATGGCAAAGAAAATTAAAGATCAAGCAGTCGATGTTATTGGACATCGAATGTTTGAAACAACTTCGAAAGCATGAATGAATTTACAATGTATATTTGAACTTTTCTTCCCGGTGTGTGTGTGTGTGTGCGTGTAATTCTTTTTTATTATTCATCCGAGTGATATTTAAAAATAAAAAAAAACGAAAATTTAGAGTAGGTAGATTTGATTTTTCTTTCTGTATTAAAGAATTCTGACGGCATCTTGTGCAGAACTTAAACGAACTATGATTTTCCATGGAAACGGACAGCAATTAATATCGACAGGTAACTCAACGGTTCTATTCAATCGACGATGTTCAAGTCGAATCAATCGATGATCACAGTCTAATATTAATGTTATTTCATCACCTATGTCCAATGAATTTGTTTGTTCAGTATCTCTTGACTTTCCCGATACTATATTATAATTTAGGTTCCACCAACCATTCAAAGACTCAGCATTTAGCGTAGCTCTTGATAGGTCTTGTGTAGCAGTTATAATACCGAAAAACAGAAAATTACTCTGTTTATTTTCGATACGAAGGCGAACTGGATGAAAGCCCGTTGAATAACGGCCCGTACCACTGACACACGAATCATCCCAACGTGTGCCGATACACAAAGCCTGTAGTCCATCATTTGAAATATTCATCATACCGTAGTACTCCGAAAATCGTTCGTTAGATTGAGTGACTATATTTGGATTGTTGCTTAAACGAATCCATGGAATATCAGTTTCAGGAATTGTTACTTGTTGAATATGAAGATTCGATGAATGTAAGATTGTTTGCCGTAAATTTCTTAGCTGTTCGTTCCATCGTTGAATATCGATTTCAGTATAATCATTTGATTCACGACACGCCCGTAGTTCATCAGCAAGTTTATTTACAGACATTTCACTTTCATGCCGAGTTCGATCAAATGATTGTTCGAGTTCATAACGAATTTGATTAGCATATCGATGAATATTTTCAATGGTTTCTTTTTCCCATTGATTGATACGTTCAAGTAACAATGGCCTATTCGATTTCATAGTCATATCGCGTCGTAGAAGATCGTGTTCTTGACCAACAATATCAATAGAATCTGATAGTTCTTGACGATGTTCAAGAAAATGTTTCATACAAAATGATTGTTGACAACCTTGACATAGAGCTGAACCGGTAGCCTTAGTACATTTAGCACAAGTTTGTGTGTTCATATTCGAAGCCATTGATAGGAAAGCTTTTTTTTCAAAATGAATCAGAGAAAAAGATGAATAATATAATATCAATGATTTGCTAAACAGGTGTGGCAAATCAATGGATTTTGAAAGAATAAATCAAATTTTCTTTCGTTCTTCCGAGAGTCGCTAATGTTCTCGGTTTAGAATGTAAAAGTAGAATTTAAACAAATAAACAACAAGTTTTTCAAGTGATTCTTATAGCAACAAGAAACTATAAGAAAAGAAAGAGCCCACGCACGTAAAACTCTTGACTTAAGTTGACAACTAATCTGACAGAAAATTATATTACATAGATGAACATAAAGATTTGTTCAATTAGCGGTCTCTATCGCCAATCGGTCATATTGGTCGATATTGAACCATAGATAAATCTATCCTATTGAACAAAGAACAAAGATGGTGGATTGGTAAAGGTTCATTCAATCACTGTGTTCCCTAAAGAGGAATCAACATTTTCTTTTTTCGGTAGAAAATATTCTCTCATGAACACAATCTTTTCATTAGGTTCATAATAATCTTTACTTTTTTCTTCTTTTTTGATTGACAGACAACTTGGCGGATTGCTTTGCTCAATAATCTCGTTCATTCTCTTTTTTTCCTTCTTCTTCTTCTCTCCTTCTTCTTCCTCCTCCTTCGTTCTTCATTCAACACAAATTAAACTTCTATGGCGCATGCGTGATAAATCTCAACTTACTCATGGATAGATCAATCAAAAGTATGAAACGTGAAAATGAATTATTAGATGCAGTCAAATCGTCTAATCTATCATCAATTCAACGAATATTTTCCAAATGTCGCTCAGGAAAAACAAGTTCGTCCCATCGAAATCATTCGAATTCATCGAAATTCAATTTATTCTTATTTAGATATTGTCTCGCCAAAGAAAATTAACTTAAATTTTCAAGACGATAATGGGTAAGTCAGGAAAACTAGCAACAGATGTTTTATTTTTTCAACTGTTCGCTGATTTCCTTCTTTTGTTTGTCTTTCATCGTGAGAGAGAAAGAAATAATCATTCTCATGTTATTCTTAGCACTGATTTAAAGAATAAGAGGGAGAGAGAGAGAATAAAAACAAAACCGAATGTGTTTTTTTTTATTGGTATATCATTATGACGGTCAAAAGATTAACCGTTGGCGAAGGTGTGTGTGTGTAGACATTAGTTTGTTGGAAGAAGAAGAAGAGAATACGATATGTTATACTAGTACAATTTAGTTATATGAACGAATACAAAGAGAGAGAGAGAGAAAAACGAAAGACACATAAAGGTTGAATATACATGTGTTGATCTTAGAAATGATTGGAAGGCATAGAAAGACAAATCGATTTTCTTGCCTCCTGTCGTCTTCAATATCATTCGTAATACTTCATCAAAATGATGTACAAATAAAAAGCTATCAATTTGAATTAGCACATTGTCGAGAGACAGAGATAGTATTCTATCCTTGTTTCTTTTTTTATGACCTGTTCATCACTTGAATAATTAGGTTCTCTCTCGTTTTATTTTCTATTGAACATTCATTTTCATCATTGACCTTGCTCACAGGGAGTCTATCATCAGAAGATAGATAAGAGTCAATGTTCTTCTTCTCGTGTCGCATGTATGAATGTTAATATTTCTGTTGATGATTGTTTTCGACATTGATCATCATTATCATCTGTTCATGCGTTTCTTTCTTTGTCTTTTTTTGCGGTCGCTGCAGATACGCGATGTGTTAAAACAAAGAGATAAGAACTCGATGTGAGAGAAATTTTAAATGAAAAAAAAAGTCAGCACGAGTCTTTTTTTGGTTGATAATTAATCATGATCAATTAATAGTCAGTGCATTCGAGAAAACGGAGGAAAGCGTTAGATCAAAAAAAAAAGAAGGAGTACATGCGTGACTTCCGCATGTCGATGAACTTTATGTGCGATTCTCGAATGAGAGGGAGTCAGATTGTGAAATGTGAATAAACATTCTGTTTTGTCGATATCTATTTTGCATATTTTATCGATTGAAATTTAATGAAGAGAATGAGAATGCGGAAATGAATTGAACTTTTTCGTTTGTGTGAAATTATGACCGATTTAATAAATTCATGAGAAAGAAGAAAAATTGTTTTTCCTTTCGTTTTATTCATGGTGGTGGTCAATAGTTGAACATAAGGACAAACGATCGGCAATGATAATCAATTTGTCGAGGAAATAAACATCTTTTATATTTGCTGGTTATTTGTGAATTTTGATTAAAGAAAAAACGGAAGGAAAAGGTCAAGTGACGACAAACGATGATGAAGATGATGATCATGGTGTCTCAAGAGACATCGAGAGAAAGAGAGAGAGAAAGAAAAGGATGCCAATAAGACCATCGAAATGTTCATGTAACTATCTGTGATATTTCTTTTTTCCTGACAAATAAATTTTTCTCTCTTTCCTCTTCGACAATATACATACTCATCCAATTGATCATTTCCTTCATCATCAGTCTATTTCTGCTATCAACGTCTATTTCTTTTTCTCTTCTCTTCTCACGCAATCTTCGCTGTTGTACGATGTTGTGTCAAAAGTTTACGTAATCCATAAGTGCACACGCATGCATACACGCCAATATGCACATCATTCGGCATTGATTCAAAGAAAAGAAGTGGATAGCCGTGTAATTACATCCGGTTCCTTCAAACGAAGGAGTAGTAGTCGTAGTAGTAGAATAGAACTCTTACGAACAGTAAAAAGTAGAGTGTGTAATTATTTGTTTCTAATCGAATCAATTTAATTTCTAATTACAATTCAAGGTCTGAACATTGTCGTCCGTTTTTTCTAGAATGGGCTCCATACATGAAGCAGCCGTTATCGGAAATATTGAAATCTTGAAATTATTAATCGATAATGGTGCAAATGTGAATCTTAAAGATAATAAAGGTTTTCGTCCATTACATTACGCATCATGGCAAGGTCGTAGTGAACCTGTTTTCATTCTTTTACGTCGCGGTGCTAATGTCAATGAACAGTCAATCAATGGTGATACAGCCTTACATTTAGCCAGTCAATACGGTCATAATGATATAGTACAATTACTTTTATTTCATCAAGCTGATCCAACAATTTTAAATCGTCGTTTACTAACAGCTATTGATTTAGCATGTGAAAACGGTCGCTTCGATGTTATCAATTCACTTGTACAAAATCCTCTATGTCAACGTATGCTTTTAAATCCCAATGAACAAATATCTCCATTGCATATTGCATCGAAAAATGGACATACAGATATTGTTCGATTGTTGCTGTTGAATGGCATGGATATTAATCGAATGACAGTCAATGATGGCACAGCTTTACATGTTGCTTGTCGAAATGGTCGATATGAAACAGCGAAATTGCTGTTAGAATGCGGAATTGATGTTAATCTTTGTAATTCATTTGAACAAACAGCATATGAAGTTGTAATTAAACAAAAAACAGGAAATGATATCAAACGATTGATTAAAGGTTTTTATTGTTCATCGATTTCGAAAATGTACACATTGTTGTTTTTGTTTTTCTAGAATTTTCCGATGCAATCTTAGTTCGTGCAGTACGTTCCTATACCGATAATCATGTTGGTGTACTGAATTTTTCCGAAGGCGATTGTATTACTGTATGTCGTTTGATAATAAAAATATTGCAAAAACAAAACCTAAAAAAAATTCTTTATTTAGGTCTTAGAACGTAATCCAACAGGGCAATGGCGTGGTTTTATTCTTCAAGAAGATTTAACTACACGCATTGGCTATTTTCCTAGTACACATGTGCAAATGAATAATTCGAGTATGTTGAATTCGATTGTGATTGTTGTTGTTTGTTGTTTTTGTTGCATGAAACGCATGGATTTGTTTTGTTTTCTATCAAGATTTGCCAACATTTCGAAAGAGTCATCATTCGCCTGTCAATATCAATTTAACCAATCGTTTATTGACAGCACCGGCAACAGTCAATACAAACAATGTTGTTTTAAGACATCATCGTCCTAGTTGTGTGTTTTCATTAGATTTTTTCATTGAGACAATCATTTCAATTGTTACTAATGAGAGTTTGTTTGACTTTTTGTTTAGTAGTCAATGGAAAAGAAATCCGTCATACGACAGCCAACGATCAAAATGGCGATCTTTCGCCTGTCGATAGCGATACACTTTCACGTGTGTCTCAAGCGGATTCAGGTTTAGTCACAACATCGAGTTGGAGTTCACGTTCGAGACATGATAGTCCAACAAGTAATAGTTATCGACATAGTGCAGCAAGTAGTATCGATAGTGGACGAAGTTCAACGGCACTTTACGAAAGTCCAAAAGTATGGAAATGAAAGCAAAGAAAAAAAAAACAGAACAAATGATTTCTTTGTTTTTCAGACACTTGCTCTATCGAGTTTTATGGGCGCGTCGACGACTCTAAGTCCGCTTTCATCGACAATTGCCGATGTTCGTTCGATTTGTAGCAGTGAATCGAAATCATCCGATCAAGATAAAACAAGTTATCGAAGTTCGAATAGTAGTCTCGATCGGTTAGACGAATCGAATACGTTGAATATCAATACAACGATTAATACATTACTTCGAAATGGTACATCGGAAAATGAAATTGTTCTCGCCTGGTTACGAGAATTTACCTATGAAGATTATGCTGAGAATTTCATAGCTAATGGTTATGATATTCAAACAATTGTTCGAATGACACCTGAAGTAATTGATGATGAAGAAAACAACAAAAGAAAACGAAAATTTCTGTTTGTTTTATTTTCAAAAGGATTTAACAGCTATTGGCATAACACATCCGTCACATCGACGAAAACTTAAAAATGAAATTGCTCGATTACATCTACCCGATGGTTTGCCGGATTTCAAACCTGAAACATTGAATGATTGGTTAACCTATCTTCGTTTGAATCAATATTTACCATTATTAAATCAACAAAATTATCACGAAATCAACGATATTATGGATATTGCGTGGGAAGATTTAGAAGATATTGGTATCACACGTTTAGGTCATCAGAAACGATTTATGTTAGCTGTTAAACGATTGAAAGATATGAAAAAAGGTCTCTATCAACCGAATTCGAATCTATCGACGATAGTTTCGTCACCCAATCATCAACATCGTTTACCACCACCGGCTACACTATCGAGACAATCGAATGGTTTACATATGGACCGAAAACCAGCTGTACCTATTCGACAAACGAAATCAACATTAGAACGTTGTAATTCTCTGGAAAATAATAGTATTCCACCTCCAACAATTCAACATATTCGAAAGTAAGTTTCGATTTCGAAACGAAAACAACAAACAAACAAATATTTGTTATTAGACCATCAATTCAACAATCACATCGTTCACCAACTCGTGCTATCGATTCATCGAATTATGCAACTCTACGTAAACCACCGCTTTCACCTCGGACATCTCTGACCAAACAACAACAACACGCCAAATTAACTCCAACTGTTTGTCCAATGGCAACATCATCGTTTCGTTTGCCACCTCCATTATCATCTTCAACAAGCACAACACCAAATGATTCGACTTCATCGTCTTCACGTACGCGTAGTTTAGAAAACGTCAATGCCGATGAGAAACCAACGTCATCAATTGATATTCAATCAACTAAACATGTTCATCTCGATGAAACCAATCTCTCATCAAGTACAGAATCGACAAACGGCCTTCCATTTGCTAATGAAAATATCGGTACAATCAAACAACGTTCGCCACATAATCAAAATTCGAATCTCTATAATAATAATAACTCATCGATGAATTCCATAAAACGTTCATTGCCAATACAGTTCTTCGAACAAACGATTAAACCATCCTATCCATTAACAACAGCGATCTATGATAATAACGAACGATTTATTCAGAATAATCACATACGAAAACCAACGACTCTCGCACAGCCGATCAATGGAAACGGTTTAGCGTATAAACAAACGAAAGTTGTCAAGTAAGATGATCGTGAGAGTTGATTGAAAATCGAATTTTTCTATGTTTAGAAATGATACAACAAATGTTTTGTCTGATATTGATTCAATGCTCTCTGATCTCAATCGAGAACTTGATCAAATGCTTGATTATGAGCCAAATTCTTGAATAGAATTTGTCAGATAGTATTTCGACGAAAAAATCTTAAACGTTTTCTTTTGTTTTTTTTTTAAATAAAAAAAAATTTGTTCATTGTTCTTCTATCTCTATTTGTGTGAATGTGTGCGTGTATATTTCTTATTCTTCGTTATTTATTTGAATGAACTTGATATATAAATATATTTACAATTGAAATCTCTCAGGAAATAAAATGAAATTTTTTCTTCATTGACTTGTTTTTTGATGAAAAGAAATCTACGATGATCTAGTTACTATAGTATATTTCGATTTGAACACGACCTCTGTCTACTATTTTAACTCATTGGATGTCGATATTTTCATTTCTTTCTCTCTCACGGCTATATTATGTTTATTTTAGATTAAAATTGATGTTCGATAAACCATATATTTAAAAATAATAATATGAATATAAATTCGACGATAGCATATTTTTCATCGTATAAACTAGAGCAAATTTTAAATATTGAATTCGATCCAAGATTTTTGCCAGTTGTAGCAACAAGTTTTACGTTGTTTTTAATTCTGTATAAATTCATCAATCCATTTCTATCGAATTTACTCGTTAAAACCTATGGACAATTTACAGAAACACAACAAATCGATTGGAGTACAAGGTACACGACACACGAATGATTTTTGAAATCGTTTACACATGAAATTTTCACTTGATTAGGATCAATTCATCGATTAATTCATTTACTGTTGGTACTATTTGTGTGTATATGATGATTGCTGATCATGGACTTGATGCAAATCCTCTTTTGTAAAGAAATAAAGATCTACACTCGTTTATATATGATTTCATTCGATTGTTTAGATATAAAAGTTATTTATTGAAAACAAATTTATCTATTGTGATCGGTTATTTACTTAGTGGTTTGTTTTGATGGATGAATTTCGAAAGATAATTATATTCGCTTTTAGATACAGTTATCGGTATTATTCATTACAAGAAAATCGGTGATCCATTTACAATGGCTCATCATCTTGTTTCAGCTTATGCATTCATGTACGTTCTAACATTAGATGTCATGCCATATTTTGCTAATTTTCGATTACTTGCTGAATTATCAACACCATTAGTTAATATTCGGTAGGGAAAAAATAGATGATAATTATTTTGATTTCAAAAAGAAAACAAAGAATTTTTGTATAGATGGTTTCTTGACGCATTGAAATTTTCGAAAACTTCAAAAGCTTTCGTACTCAATGGCCTTCTCATGACGTTAGTATTCTTCGTTGTTCGAATCGTAGCCATGCCTATCTATTGGTGGAAAGTTTATACCGTTGCGATAACACCATTATGGGCACATATGGGACATTTTCGATATGTTCTTATTATTGTGTGTTCAGTATTGGATATAATTAATGTGTATTGGTTTTCAAAAATGCTTCGTGGTTGTATTAAAATTTTCTTTTCTGTTCAACGAAGAAAACAAACGTAGGAGAAGAGAAGAACTAGTCAAGAAATTTATTATTTCAATTTTGATTATTACTATTATTATTATTTATCATTGTTGATTACTAATCTCTTCCGTTTAACCGGTGCAGATCTATTTCAGCTAAATAATCTGAATGATAACTAAAAAAAAAATAATTTGTTGTAACTTAACTGAATTCGTTCTCACTCTTTTTTTCCTCTTTGCTATGAATTAATTATTCTCAATAAATCAAATGTTTAATCAAAAATAAAATAAAATTATTTTTCTTTCGTTTAAGATGTTCTTTTTCGATTGGTTTAATCAAGGTCCAGCTGGACCCTATCTTTTAACTTTCATGAGTGGTGTGGCTGTTATATGTTTTATTCTTGGTTTTCTCACACAAAATCATTCACAAGTCGATAAATTATGGAGCTTCTTGCCACCTGTCTACTGTCTTATTGTCTTAGTTTTTTCATCATTTGAACCACGTATTCTTCTTATGAATTCACTTGCTTGGATGTGGGGCGTACGTTTAACGTATAATTTCGTTCGTAAAGGTGGTTATTCATGGTCGGGCGAAGATTATCGATGGCCAATTCTACGACAAATGGTTAATAATCGTTTTCTATTTGAAATTTTCGATCTAGTTTTTATTTCAATCTATCAAAATTTACTACTTCTTTTTCTTGCTTGTCCAATTTTCTATGTATCAACACATGAAACTGTACCATTAAATCGTTGGGATTTGATTTGTACACTTGCATTTTTCGGTTTATTTATTCTTGAAGTTACAGCTGATCAACAACAATGGAATTTTCATGCTGATAAAACAGCAAAACGACCGTGGACTAAAGATGGTTTTCTTCAAACAGGTCTCTTTCGTTATTCACGACATCCGAATTTCTTTGCTGAAATATGTATCTGGTGGGTGTTCTATGCATTTACATTTTCTGTTCGACCATTTTCATATGTTAATTGGACTATTTTGGGAACGATTTCATTGACATTATTGATCAATGGTTCAACATCATTTACTGAATCGATTAGTTCAGGAAAATATCCTAAATATAAACAATATCAAAAGACAACATCAAGATTAATACCCTGGCTTCCTGGCAAGACAAGTCATTAGCACGAAATGACTTTGCTTACTGACATATTGATATCGATTTTTTTTATGTTTCGAAAATAAAATGATAGTTTTTTTTGTTTTTTGAGCGCTATGATATTAATTCGATGACTAAATCACGTATTGATTGTGATAATAATTTTCTCACAACGAATCGAGATTATGGTTCGTTCTATTTCGGTCGATTACAACATCGTCAGGCTAATCCTGACGAAGTAGCTTTTGAATTGCGTCTTAATGATCAAGTTCGAAATGAACGTGGTCAATTGCCATCAATTGCTTATGATATTATGTTTGATGTTGGTTTCTTTTTCTTTCCATACTGAATTTATTTTTTTCAACAAAGTTTTGCATTTATTTATTTATTCAGAAACACAATTCATTAAAGTAGAGAAGAGAAAACCTTGTCGAAATTCGATTTTGTTTGATGAGAAATTTTAGAATTGTTAATCATAAGACAAGAAAATATAAAGTAGAAAATAAATTCTAATTGTTTCATTAAAATTTCAATGAATATTTATTTAGCCAGTCGTTTCACGACGTCATTTAAAATATATTCCATTCAATCAAAAACCTAATCAAGAACGACAGATGTTCATTAAAAATGCATTAAAATACTACGCCACATTCACTCAATGTATCTACGAACGAAAATCCGAGCACAATGTCATTCAATCTCAATTATCACAACCAGCATTGGAATTAGTTGCCAATGAATTATTTCTTTTGAATGTAAGCAACAAATGAATTCTTTGTCGATGGAATTTATTTTCTCAATTTTTAAGCCGGATATAACTGCTGATCAATTAGCAGAATATATGATTGCTGTTACTGTACCACTTGAATACTTGTAAGATTTGATGAGAGATAAACAACATGTTTGAAATCATTTTGCAGAGGTATCCCGACAATGGATCCGAATAAACCGTATCCGGGCACGGTTGATGATTGTGGAAAATCACCTGAATTACAACGTCTTATCAAAAAATTTGAATCTTTGAAAGTAGATCTTTTATTTGATGAATTTACGTATTTCGAAAGGCTCTCGTTCTAGAATATGATTGCGAATACAAAACAAGATTTTGATTGTCAATCAATCAATATGCAACCTCTCGAAGGTGTTCGATATGTTTATAATCCTTTTTCAGTCATCAAAGAATCTTCTCGAATGTAAATCTCCGTATTTTCAAAATAAAAAAAAACAACAGAACGCAAGAACAAGAAACTCATTGTTGAGAAGAGAAAAAAAATCGGTTGATATGCAATTTCTTTCTTTCTCAAAATTCTCACATCATTTTATGTAAAAGTAACATTTCTTTTTCTTTTCATCAAATACAACAATAACAATATGAGGTAAGTGAAAAAAAAATCAAATAAAATTCTAGCTTGTTTCTTCTCTCAAACTAACTAATAGTATATTTATTAAAGTTGTGCTAAATGTGAACGACCATTTCGTTATGGTACTGAAGATACAGTAACAATCAATAGGAAAACTTATCATTCCGATTGTTTATCCTGTGATAAATGTTCGAAACCCTACGATGGATCGTTTCGACCGGATGAACTCGATCGAGAAGCACTCTGCCGAGAATGTAATGCGAATAATCAACGAGCAAAATCAGCAGCTCCAACAAATACGACAACTTCTCCAAGTATAACACGTTGTGCTGGTTGTAATCTGCCATTCAATCCATCGTCGAGACATATAACAAAAAAATATAATAATAAAGAATATCATCATAATTGTTTGAAATGTCAAGTATGTCAAAAATTAATCGAAGGTGAAATCTATGAAGATGAACGTGACAATCAAATCTATTGTACAACATGTTTTAAGAAACATGATCAGAAAAGTTTTCAAAAACAAAATCAAGAAAAACAACGAAATCAACAGAAAAGTGTACATTTTGCTGAGAAACTTGCTGAAACATTGAATCGAGATGAATTAGAAGCATACTATCGAAATGATCAAGGACAAAATAATCAACCGTTTTTCATGGGAAATGAAAATCAACATGGCGGAATTAAATTGTAAGAAAATAAGAAAATAGAAGTTTGTTTATTTGATTGATTTGTGTTTCAGTTGTGCTGCTTGTATGATGCCGTTTCATGCTGGCAGTCGAATAACTGAAGCTAATGGTAATGAATATCATTACGAATGTTTTCGTTGTGAAACATGTTCACAACCGATCAATGGCACATTTACAATGAATTCTAATGGATCGAAATTTCAAGTTCGAGTTTTTCCATGTTTTTATTTTTGTTAATAGTTCGTTTGTTTAAAATTCATTTAGTGTGGTCGATGTCTTCAAAAACAATCGCCATCATCGATGAAATTCTGTGTTGAATGTCAACAACCGATCGAACCCAATGTTCACAGTCGAATCGAATTCAATAATCGTCTCTATCATTCGGAATGTTTTACTTGTGCGATTTGTCATCGTCGTTTGAATCCATCACAAACATTTACACTCTACAATGATCAACCATGGTGTCATCAATGTGAACACGATACAAAATCTTGTTTTCAATGTGGCAAACATATACTCTCAGCTGGTATTACTTATGAAACACGAGATTATCATCCCGAATGTTTTCGTTGTGCACATTGTCAAAAATCATTGGAAAATGAGAAATTATTATGTGCTAATAATTTAAAACCGTACTGTGTCGAATGTAATGATGAATTATTTGCTAAACGTTGTACGAAATGTAGACAAATTATTCCGCATGATACACGTTATACAACATTCGAAGATAAGCCGTATCATGAACAGTGTTTCGTTTGTGCGAAATGTCATCGACCAATTGGCTCGAAGAAATTCTTCAAAGATCAACGAGGTTTTATCTGTTCGAATTGTGGAACATCATGAAAATGAATTCAGTTTCTTTTTTTTGTCTTCTTGAAAATATAAGAATAAACACAGAACTAAATTTTATTCAGCTTATTATGAAAAGAAAATGATAAGAAAAAAGAAAAAGAAGAACTTATACATTAAGATTTCGATATTTCCATAAAAGCATGGGAATAAATACTTTTTAAAATATAATTTTATTCTGGTGTAAGACGTGCAGTTCGTCGATTGCTTGTCGAAGCGATTAATTCTTCTGTAACCATCGTACCTGCAAGTCGAGTTGAATATCGAGTTTGATATCGAGTTTTAGGAACATGTTCGACTGAAGGTGGTTGTGCTAAAATCGATGATTCAAAAAAAACGGATGAACCTTTTTTGTTTTTCTTACGAGTTTGATTGTCTTGAACGATTCGAATTGTTGTTCGGCGTGTTGTTCGTCGTTTATTACTGTTTTCTAATGTACCTGTTGGTACAGGTGGTGGTAATTGTGTAACAATCGGACTTTTTAATGTTCGAGTTCGATTGACTATCGTTGAAGTCGATAGAACTTCATCGATGGAACGTTTTTCTGTTCGACGTATGATATGTGTTTTCTGTTGATCTTGTTCTTCGTCTTCGTCTTCGGAATCATCGCCCGATGCAATAGGAGATAATTTGGTTTCATCACTAATGACAATTGTTGGACGAGCATAGTCGGATTTAGCTGCATCGAATGTCGGATTATTTAAAAGATAAGTTTTTCCTAAATGATTCCGTTCAGGATTGTTTTCTAATCACAAGAGAGAGAGAGAGAGAAATTGTTTGAAAGAAAAATATTGAGTATATTTACGGATTTTAATTGGCTCACGAAAACTGACTTTTTCTTGTTTAATTTTTGGTTTATCTTCAAGAGATTTATTGACTAATGAACCTTTTTCCTGTCGTGATGATCGATCACGTATACGAATCGATTGATCAGCAGTTAATAATAATGGCCGAGTATTTTCTTTATTATCAAGAACAAAACTTTCGTTGACAACTGTACTATTCTGTTCGTCTTGATCTGTATCTTCATCTTCTTCAGATGAAAATGGTTTCAATGCTGTTTTAACAAATGTTTTATCTGAGATCGTCGAACGTATCGATCGATTTTGTTCTTTTTCCAATTGTTCATTCATAACAGTTGGCATAAATGGTAGAAGTGAAACCGATAGATCAGGATTGACCATATCAGTTTCCATTTCTGTTTCTTTTTCAATAGCTGATACATCACGTAATGTCATATGATTACCAATCGGTTTCGTTGGTGATGCATGTTCTTCTTCGACAAGTGTTTCTTCGTGAACAGTTGTCGACATATTCAATTGACATGGAGCTACCATCGAATTATCTTGAGATCTTCTCGATGCACGTAAACGAGCTTCTGGAGAAAAAAAAACGAAAAATAGAAACAAAAAAAAAATAAACAATAATTTACTCTTCAATGTTTGAGTGATTAACGGTGTTAACGTTCGTGCTTGCTAGAACGAAATCATGAGATATTTATTCATGAATGAATCATAAATTTGCTTACTAAAATCATTGAAACATCAGCTTTTTTCTCCTCGTATTCATTTTCGTCTTCTTGCTGCTCGTCTTCTTCTTCTGCTTGCTCTTCGTCTTCTTCCATAATTCGACTAAAATCCGGACTTTGTTTAACTCCTCGCGGTAGACCATTTCCACCACCATACGAACGTAAATCACCTGGAACGACTAATTTTCTATAGACAGCACAATTGAACAAATTCAAATCATTTGATTTCTCGTATTTGTTTCTTACTGTTGTAACATTGCATGAATTTCTTTCCAATGATCAGCTTCTTCTTGGATGCCATCAGAAATAATTCGACATTGTTCATTAACAAATGAACGTAAATTTTCCATACGCTTACAACAACGAACAAGAATCGAAAATTTTCATTTTCGTTCTATAAGAATACAAAACTCACTGTTTGAAAATAAACTTCCAACGATTGTGTAGCTAATTCAGTCATATTATCAAGTATTTGTAATTTTTCTTCGTATCGTTGCAGATCAAGATTTGATCGATTCATTTCCTGAATGATTTCATTATTTTGATTAATTAAATTTTTCAATTCCGTATTTAATTGTACTTTGAAAACACAAAATCAAGAACTATCTTTCTTTTTAATTGAACTTACGATTTGCTGCTCGATAGACACATCGTTTTGCAGCATAACGTGCTGATTTCGATTCAACAAAACGTTTTTCATTCCAAACAATAGTCAACATATAAATCGATTTATTACTAAACATTGTCATTCGTTATACCAAAACGAAATGAATCTATTTATTTTTTTCTAACTGATATGATTATCTGTCTTTGTTCGATTGTCGTCTTTTACATAATATTGAACCAATTATGTTTACTAGAATTTACTGTACAGAGGTCACTCAATTACATTTCTTTAAAAAATCTCGCAACACGCATCGATTACTGATTATTTTTTTTTCTCTTTTCTTTCGTCGATTCAGTAAAAATACATATACAACATATGCTTGCAAACAATCATACTGATGATGATGATGATGAGTGCAATCAGGTTAATTACACGCCTGTCATTTGTAACAAATATGAACACTATGTATATCTTTTGAATAGCATGAAAAATTTCAAGAATGTGATGGCGGCGCTGCTTTATTAGAAGATGGTCTTGTTGCAAGATATTGCTTTCGAACTCTATCGAAATATCCGATTTTATATGGTTTGAAACGTTATTCTTCTGGAACACATTCGATACATTTTCAATTAGAAAAACGTGGAGTTCTTCGTTGTTTCTTTGGAATTAGTACGTTTGATGAACGAGTCAATCGAGTGATTTCAACTGAACTTGATAATCGTTCATTGTACGGTTGGTGGGGTTTAAATAGTTGTGTTGTCAACGGTCGAGTACAACGAAATCAAGAGAAAAATGACATTCTCACATCAGATTATTTAACATTGATATTCAAATGTGATCATCAGCAAATACAATTAGAACATCATCGAACTAAACGTTCGTTACAATTAACAATTGATTTAGCTCTTTGTCCGTTTCCTTGGAAGCTAATTGTTGAATTACCATCGTACGGTGATTGTGTTCGTATTCTGTCCTGAATCGTTTTTTTTAAATGTTTCATGTACAAAAAAAAGAACCACGTATAGTCAGCTATTTTTCTAATGAAGAAAAGAAAGAATTTCTTATTCCATATGTGATTAAACAAACATCGCAATCCTTCTGTCGCACAGTTACAAGAATTTTTTGTTCCTACACCTTACTTTTTCTCTCACTCTCTCTCTCTCTGTTCTCCTCATCTGCATTTTTTTAATACTTAACGACAAAAGTGAAATAAATTTACTCTTCCAATATAATCTGAAGTTTTCTTTTTCTCTCACACTTTTTTTTTCTCTTTTAAGTATCAGAGAGAACATTTAACCACGAAGCAAATTTTGTTGGTTTGCGTGTGTGTTTTTAAATTGAAACAAAAATAATAAAACGTTTTTTAAAAAAAAATGGCAACGACTACGATTGCCGCAAAAAAGCCATGTGCTAAATGTAGCAAAGGCGGAGCGGTAACAACATGTGATGGATGTCAACGATCGTTTTGTACGAAACATTTTGTTGAACATCGTCAAGAATTATCCGAACAAATGCTGCATATTAATCAAGATCACGAATTATTTCGTCGTGAATTATTAGCCAAAGATATTCCTAAACATCCGTATCTAACACGTATTGATACATGGGAACGTGAATCGATAAATAAAATTCAAACAACAGCTGAAACAGCTCGTTTCGATCTTCGACAATTACTCGATCGAACTAAAATTGATTTAAAATTATCTGTAGAAAAATTAACCAATGAACTTCAATTATCTCAGCAAACAGATGATTTTACTGAAAATGATTTAAAACGTTGGATTGAACAATTGAAAGATTTGAGAAAAAAACTTGATACACCTGTTACAATATCAATTAGCAATGACGATGATTCAAAATTATCGATTCGTTTAATTCGAATCTATGACAAACAACAATCACAAACGATCGTTCATCCACGTGCGTCAACATCAATGACACGTAGCTCGACAAATAAAGAATTCATTCCAATAATCAAAGATTACATTCCAACAAGCAATGAAAAATTCAGTGAAATCGATGGCAAAGCAAATTTATCCGACGATAATTTAACTGTAACTTGTTGTCTAGCATCGATTCTTACTCAACCAATCGTCTACGGTAGTAATCGATATGCAACTGGCAAACATCATTTACGTTTTCGTATTGAGAAAATGGGCGAATTACGTTTATTTTTCGGTATAATACGTTCATTAGAAAACATCAGTCGATCAGGTCAATCTCAAAATAATAATAATTCACTTTACGGTTGGTGGGATTTAAATGAAACAATCGTGAATGGTAAATCTCAAACAAGTAAATATCGAAATATTGTTAAAACAAATGATGAAATCACATTAACACTCGATTGTGACAATAAACAAATACAAATACAACATCATCAAACCAAACGTCAAGCACAACTTAATATCGATCTCGATAAATGTCCATTACCATGGAAATTAGTCATTCGATTACAAACTGCCGGTGATTGTGTACGTATTCTTTAAGAAGAAAAAAAAACATTCGCACATTGTCAATGTATTTTGTTCGTATTCAAGTAGATCTGTGATAAATAAATAAATGTGTCTTTGTTTTAACTAAAAGATGTATCTGACATGCTAAAAGTTTAAGTGATAACATACTTTTTTGTCCTACTATCTTCGTTTGCATTCAAAAAGTTAGAGAACGTCACGCTGCAAAAAGAAAACGTTCGTTTATCTTATTGAGACTTTTGCGATGTTGTTTTAGTTTCTTCTTTTATTCATTGTTGAGAATAGGTGTCGATATTAAAAATGGCTCGAGTAAACGAACGAAGACCATGTGCGAAATGTAAGACAGCCGGAGGCATAGCCATATGTGATGGATGCAATCGATCGTTTTGTAGTAATCATTTTATCGAACATCGACAAGATCTCGCATTAGAAATGGATACAATTGGACAAAATTATGATGAACTTTGTAGAGATCTATCAGCTGAACCCAAAGAACATTCGTTAGTAGCTCGAATAAATACTTGGGAACAAGACGCAATCGATAGAATTAAAAAAGCAGCTGCCACTGCACGTGATGATCTTCAGATATTAATTAATCAGATTAAAACAGAATTAGTCTCGACAGCATTTATTGTCGTCACAGAAATTAAAACGAGCCGAGATTCAAATGATTTTACAGAGGGTGATTTTCAACGATGGACTGAACAATTAAAAGAACTTCGTCGAGCATTTGAAGCTCCATTTAATGTCTACTTAGAAAATGATACGAATAATGAAACATCAATTAATTTAATACGAATCTTTGATGAACGAACAGCAAAATGTATACCAGCAAATACAATGGACGAAGTTCATACACCCTCAACTCCAAGAATGAATATATTTCTCGATGCAGAAAAATTCGATATGAAAACTGATGCTATTCTGTCCGATGATAATCTTCGAGCTTTGTGTCATCCTAAATTTCGTTCACCAGGTGTACTGGTCTATGGTTACAATACATATTCTTGTGGCACACATGATATATCATTTCGTATTGAAAAAAAAGGTATATCTCGTTTATTTTTCGGTATTTATTCTGATGCAAAGAAACGTATCGATTCGATATTGGGCGATGATAATACTGTTTATGGTTGGTGGGATATTAATTCGAGTGTTATCAATGGTATGAAACAAGAAAGTAGTAATGAACAAATTATTTCAACTGGTGATAAAGTTGTGCTTACAATCGATTGTAATAATCAACAAATTCATTTGTATCATGTTCGAGATAATCGAACGGTGCAAATAACTATTGATACAAATAAATGTCCGTTTCCTTGGCGAATTATCGTCAAACTAACAGCGAGTGGAGATTGTGTTCGTATTCTTTAAATAAATTTTTTTTCTTTTCTTTGCTTTATACCTAAATAACTCATTTGTTAATGCGTAATACACTGAAAGAACTTCAATTATACAAAGAAAACAAAGCCGGTTGACTCATTAAGTCGACTTTAGCCTTATAAAAGCGAAGACTATACCTCTTGTTTTTTCTTATCAATTTTTCTCTGGATATCGACTTTTATTTACTTGCGAAAACATTTTACTGTTGGGTCTTTAATCTTATCAACAGCGTTCTGCATTGTTTTGTTTTTTCTTTACAAGAAAACATAAGAATATTTTCACTTGGATTATATGTTCAAATTTCAATATGGCATCGACAATCAAACGACAACTTTGTGCAACATGCCATCAGGCTAAAGGTGTTGCCGCTTGTAATGGATGTCAACAAATGTTTTGTCTAAATCATTTTGTTGAACATCGTGACGATCTTTCGAAATTAATGGATACGATTAGTATTGAACATGATACATTACGAAATGATTTCGATCAAGATCAAGCTCAACAAATCTATCGAACACGCATTGATCAATGGGAAAAAGAGTCCATTGAACAAATTCAGAATGTAGCCAAAAAACTACGAATTCAACTTCAAGAATTATTCGATAGTAAACGAGAAGAGTTCAAAATACCGATTGATAATCTAGCTAGTGAACTTCAAGCGAGTCGAATTTCAGATGATTATACAGAAAATGATATCGAACGATGGACGACAAAGTTACAAACTTTAAAAGAAGAATTAAAAATTTGGTCAATCGTACGTATCGAAGAAGATAAAGATGCTGAAAATACAATTCGATTTCTTAAAATCTATGATCTACATCAACAACCATCTCAACCGATGACTCCACAATCAGACTCAAAGATCGATATTTCAGAACAAATATCGTTGATCAATGATAAATTTACCAATTGTAATTCAGATATTGTCCTCTCACAAAATGATTCAATTGCTCTGTGTTCAGCAAAACGAAAGATGAATACAACTCGATATATCTATGGTGTTAATCATTATCTTACTGGTAAACATACGATTCATTTAGTAGTCGACAGTAAAGGTGAATTACCTTTGTTTTTTGGTGTGATAACAGCAACAAAAAAATATTGTCAATCTTATTTTAATTCAAATAACTCGTCGATATTTGGCTGGTTCAATATGGAAACACAAGTTATTTGCGGTAAATCCTATTCGAATAGTGAAGAAAGTACTCTTCAAACAGGTGATGAATTACTATTAACTGTTGATTGTGACGAACAACAGATTTGTCTGGAAAATCAACGAGCAAAACGTTCGTCTCAAATACTTGTCAAAATGGACAAATGTCCATTTCCATGGAAAATTATGATTGGCCTTTCGAATCCTAATGATTGTATTCGCATTGTCGATTAATATTAACTATTAAAAACTGTTTTTTTTTGTTTCAGTTTGAATTCTCTTTCGAACATCTATTGATGATTGTGTTTTATTTTGCAAAAAAAATCATAACATAACAGAAAAGTAGATTACATAAATAGAAGATAAGATCTTCAATTAATCATATATTTCATTTCTATTCATCGTATATACAGAAATAAATGCAGATTTCAAAATATTCCTGCTTGAATAAGATTCGTTTGAATAATCATATCTGATATAGCATCGAAGACAAATTGCATAGCTTCAGTATCTGTTGCACATGTTATATGAGTGTATAATTCTCGTTGATGGCCATTGATTTTTTCTCGTGTATCCATTTGTTCGAATTGTTCTTGAATATAATTCAATGATGGTTCATATGTATTTAAACCTTGTAAAATGAAAAAAAATATATTTGAAATGATAGGTATTAGTTTAATTGTATTTGTATTACCAGTATATTCAGGAAAACAGATTTTAATCGATGAAAAACGTAATTTTTCCGCAAATAAATCTTTTTTATTTAGAAATAGAATCATTCCAGCTTGCCGAAAAAATCGATTATTACAAATCGATTTAAACAATTGTAAACTTTCTAACATTCGATTCTAAAAATGTCAATAAACTCAAACCAAATTCTACGTTCTTCGACTATCTTACGATACTATCATCTTCAGCTAAGACAAGATCATATTCATTCAATGCACTGACAAATATGACCGCTGTTACACCCTCGAAACAGTGGATCCATTTTTTTCTTTCACTTCGTTGTCCACCAACGTCAACAATTCGAAAACGATGTTTTTTCAATGTAAACGTCGTTTCAATGATGCCAGTTGTTTTCACACGTGTTCGAAGAACATCTTGTTGAGTCGGAATATAATCGATTTGTATCAATCGATCGAGCGAATTCAAATAACTAGACGACAGAGAAATATGTCGACAAAAATTAGAAATCAACTGTTTTTACTATGCAGCTGAATCGTTCAGTTGATATTCACGGGCACGTAGGAGACAGGCTTGAACGCCTGGATCAAGCCATAATGTTTGCAGAGCTTTACCGATATGTTCCGGAAGTGTTTCGTGATTTGGATGAGAAAGAACAAGTTCAGCATCATCCTACGAAGAAGAACAATTTTTGAAACGACGATTTCACATTGAACTCGACTCGAATACTTTGCGATCCGGATTAGCAAATGAAATTTGTAATCGTTCCATCGCGTCAAGTATAGCAATCATCGATTGAATTGCATTGGAAAATATGACCGGTTTAAAACGAAGACATTCTTCAGTTGAATAACCGTTTTCATTGAAAAGAATTCTATAAAAAATAATAATTCAAAATAGAAGATCTTTCATTTTCTTTTCGAAGTTCGTTTTTACTTCATTTGTTTAACAACTGTACTTTTACCAGATTCTCCAGCGCCTAGAAATGGTCGTAGTGTAAATTTCTTTCTTTTCAATTTTAATTACCGAGTAAAAGTAATTTCGATTCCGAATTCAATTCTTTTCGTTCACGTTCTAATGCTTCATTGATTCGTTTGTTCGTCTGTTTTGACGAGTCTCGTGGTATACAACAGCCAAGCATGATTGATATTTTGTGATTTTATCAAAGTTAAGAATTGAATTCGTATCGTTCGTTCTTTCTTTTTCCCTCTCTTTACGTTCTACACATACACACAAAAGTCTTTCTTTTATATTGGTCGAACAATTCTCCAATTGAATGGCATTTCAACTCTTATTGGTTAATTAATAGATAGATACAACAACAACAACTCAAAAACAAAAATATGAAGTCATGCTCTCTCGGCAATCTATTTATTTTTTACGTTCTTCATTTTTTTCTTTTTCCACTCATTGACTTATTAGAAAGTAATAGAATAAGTATAGACGAGTAGTAAGGCAAACACCTGATATTCTCTTTATTTTATGTTATTCAAAGAAAAATAGCGAAATAATTGTAAAATAAAGTCTAAAATCTTGTTAAATTATTTTTTTTCTTGCTTTCTTGCAGATTGACTCGTTTTCTTTTTCTTTTGATATTAAAAAAGAAAAAACTATAGAATCCGATTTAATTCATCTCTTCATCTTTATCTTTTGTTATTATTACTGAAGAAATTATGACGTCATTCAATTAATAATTGACAGCTAAGTGAGTTGGATTTCTCGTTTTTCTCTTTCTCGAGTTTGCTCCCCCATAATCTCGTCTTATTATTCATAAATCTTGTCTCATAGAAAGAAAAATGTTCTCCAAATCTCGTAAACGACATTCATCAACAAATCGCGCGCGTTCATCTATGAAAACGACGACTAGTAATGAGTCATCAACAACAATCAATCATACAATTGCTACTGAGCAAAGTAAAACTCTCATCAAGTGAAGAATTCTCGAATGAAATCCTTTTTATTTCTCAATAGAATCAACGAATAATAACGGAAGTGTACGTCGAAGATTTTTGAATCTTCTTCGTTTTACTGCTCGACGACCGTCAACAACTGCTGTACGTTTCTCTCGTCAACATCCAACATCTAATAATCCAACAACAATAACAAATAATTCTTGTCAAATATTGAAACCTAAATCCTTTTCTCTGCCTGTTTCAACTCCCAATCACGATCGAAATTCAATTACATCATCATCAGCTATAATTCAAGATGAATTACTCGAATCAGCCGTTGCATCGGCACATGAACATGTTATTAATATAATTCCATTGACAACCAAACGAACAAATTCATCAGAAAATGTCTATGAAACATGTTCACTATGTTGTCATGATTATCCAATTGAAGAATTCGAACGTTTAACATTGTGTTCACATTCATATTGTCGAACTTGTTTGAAAAGTTACTTAAAATTAGAAATCACCGAAGGACGAGTGAATCTCAATTGTCCACAGAGTGATTGTCCTGAACGGATACATCCATGTGATATATCTCGAATATTAGCCGATCAACGAGATCTGATTTTCAAATACGAACAATTCATGGTTCGACGTGTTCTACAATCGATCGCTGATACACGTTGGTGTCCAGCACCGGATTGTGGCTTTGCTGTTATAGCATCGGGCTATGCTGCTTGTCCGGAAATTCAATGTTTAAGACCGGGTTGTAATACATCGTTTTGTTATCATTGTAAAGCAACATGGCATCCGAATAAAACGTGCGAGGATGCAGCACGAGAGAAAACATCAGCGAAGATTCGTTCGGGCTCGTTTATTAGTCTTGCGTCGGCTCAACGAGACGAGATCAAACAATGTCCTCGTTGTCAAGCTTCGATATTAAAAATGGATGATGGCTCATGTGTTAGTAGTTCTTTGTTTTCTGTCTATGTTGTCATATTTTCTATGAATTAATAATTTCAATCTAGAATCACATGACTTGTCCTATATGTGAAGCAGAATTTTGTTGGTTATGTGGCCGAGAAATATCTGATTTACATTATTTAAGGTAGATGTCGACGAAAATTCATTTGTGTTTTTTTTTGCGAAGTCAAAACTCTCGATTAATTATTTTCTAGTCCATCGGGTTGTACATTTTGGGGCAAGAAACAATGGAGTCGAAAGAAAGTTATTCTCTGGCAAGTCGCAACATTAATCGGTGCACCGGTTATCATAGCGTTAATCGCTGGTGTTGCTGTGCCAGGCGTTGTTATCGGCGTACCGATATGGGCTGGCCGACGAATATTTAAAAAATTCAATAAAAATACAAATAGTAAAGCAAAACGAAATATTCTCGTTACATTGGGTGCGATTGGAAGCGTAATTGCGTCACCAATTATTGCTACTCTTGCAGTTGCCATCGGTGTACCGATTCTTCTGGCATATGTTTATGGAGTAGGAAGTTTTGTTTTTGAGAATTAACGAATGTTTTTATTTTGATAAATTAAAAGGTTATTCCAATTTCATTATGTCGAACAGGTGGTTGCGGAGTTGGCACTCGAAATGACATGTTGGACGGCGATGGTCCTAATTTAGATAGTTTTCTGCCATTTTCTTTACGTGATGTTGCTATAGCAAGAGTCATATTGAATGGTAATGACGAATGAACGAAATGAGAGTTAAAAATCAATGTTTTTCTTTTGTTCGTATTTAAGATACACAGAGTGTAATGACACATCCAACTATTGGTGGTGATACAAATAGTTTATCAAATAGTGTTGCTCAACTTGTCGATGATCGAAGTAATGAAAGTACAAAAGCACTGCCAGGAACAGGCGCTGTTTCACTTTGTGAAAGTTTACCAGCATCGAATCGGTAGAGAAAATTTCACGAAAAAAAAAACCAAATTAAAAATCAAAATTTTCGTTCGTTTAGTTTGGAAGTACAAGCAGAAATAAGTGATTGTAAAAGTTTCGATCTTGAAAGTATTACAATCAGTGAAAAATCTTCGAAAACAATGGATAGTCTTAAAGCATTAGCTGGTTCGATAAAGTAAGTCAAAATATCGATTAACCTTTGCTCAGAACTGAATCTTTGACCTTGTTCATTGTACTGAGAACACCATCGAGCGAGCATAATGAAACTTAATGAATGAATTCAGCCATGCAAATAAACTGCGAATATATGTCTGTTAAATTAATTTTTTTATGCTTTGTCTGATAGAGATGCATGTGTAGTACAAACTGTCGAATATAATCATGATGCAACTGTTCACGGCGTGAATGGAGATACAACTGGACGTAAATCAAGTCTTTTAAGTAGTGCATCGGATTATGCACGTTCGATTAGTGTTGAACAACAAACACATTCGTCGAATATAAATCGTGCTGGTTCGCCTTATAGTGACAAAACAGTATCATTTTTCGATGAACGTAGCAAAGTTAAAACAAAGTAAATGAAATGAATCAATCAATAGTGTCTGTAATATTTCTCATTTTGTGTCAACTGCAGATAGATCTATTTCCTTCTTTTTTTTTAAACTATTTTTCTCTTGATTGAAGAGTGTAAATAGTAACTCTTCAAAGGAAAATAATAAAGAATTTCTTTCTTTCTTCTCAAATATATGTAAATAATTCTTCTTTTTTTTCGTATGTCTCATGTTCGTATCCAGTGAACTTTGCTATCTCATGTTTTTCTTTGTTCTTCTTTGTTTCGGCTTTTTGTTTGTAATGAAAAAGTGCTATAGTATTCTATTCACTTTTTTCTTCTTTTCTTCTCACAATCTCTTTGTACTCTTTAACTCTAATTAATTTATTTTAAAGAGCGTTCTGTATTTATTATGATTAAACATGAGAATACTCTTCAGTTTTCTTTCTCGGTTGTTTACGTATTTATGGAATACAAATTAAAAAAGGAATTAAAAGAACGTAATTCTCGAGCTGTACTACTTGACAAAAATATTAAGAAGAAAGATCTGCTGATAGACACTTGATAAATGTTGATGATACTGACATCTATAAACAAAAGGGGGGGGTCGAATTGTTTCAAAGAAACAAAAATTACGAAGAAATATTTCATCTATTATCTTTTTCATAAATTTCTGAATAAAAAATTCGTTCGAAAAAAAAATTTTGAAAAACAATTTCTCATAAGAAAATCATCGATAGAGAATTCGATGGAGGAAATCGATTGGTTCAATATTGAATACTATTTCATTCTGGCCAGTGGCTATTTAATTGAACCAATCAACATTCAATCAATCATCAATTATTCTTCTCTCTCTGTTTTTTGCTTCTATGCCGATCATTATTTCCTAATTAACCTAACAATTAAATGTGCTGAAAGCATTTGTCTCTTTATTTCGTATTTACTATTCTAGATGGATGTTTTTCTATTTCCGGTAATCTAAGGTATATTAGATCTGAAAAAATGATTTTTTGTTTACATAGTTTGTTGATTGTTGTTTTTTTCATTGATCAGCAATGTTAAACAAACTATGGCACCACATGAATTTGTTGAAATTCGACTTGTATGCAAAGCTGATTATTGTGATCCGCAATTGAAATTCAAATTACATGAAATTAAAGACAAACTAAAAGAAATCCTTCACACTGGTAAAAAAAAGAGAAAAACAAAAAATGATTTATTTATTTATTCGTCCGTGTAGGTCGAAGACGATTTGCATTAAAAAAAGTGCAGCCGTGGAATAGTGTTAAAGCGACGTTTGATATTCCGAAAGAGGCAGCTGATCGATTACATTTACTTGCTGTACAAGGAAATGTCTGCCTCATCGAACTCGGAATACTCAGTGTCGAAATCGTTGGACAATCGAATGCTATTGTTTTAAATAGCAACAACAATGCAACAGCGGCATCAACAAATCCAACAACGAACAGTACGCCTATACCAACACCGGCAGTGGCATCATCATCATCAGCTGCCGCTACTGCTGTTGCAACGCCGACAATAAAAACACCAGTTGATTCATCTTCGGAATCACCAACACTAACTCGTAGTTTTCCATACGATGTAAAAACTGAAGATCATCGTCATAAACGAATAAAATTAGAAAATGATAGCGACCAACAAAACAACTATGTACCACCTGTTAACAACGCGAATACGCCAACTACGAATAACAATTTCGTCTATAAATCACCAACGACTGTCAATCTCATGCAACCACCATCGACGACAATGGGACATCCAATCAGTCATTATATGCCTCAACAAAATCCTCAAATACTTCATCGACAAGCAACACCAACGAATAATTACGTTCGTATGTCTTATCCAAATAGTATTTCGCCAACACATTCAAACTACATAAACAGTAATTTCAACTGAAACTCATTTAATTAAACCTTCTTTTTTGCTTTCCAAGGCGGTAAACCTTCAGCTCCACCCCCAATACCTCCTCCTCCTCAACAACAACAACAACAACCTCCCCCAAATCCCTATCAACAACCTCCAACTCTTGATAATAATCCGACACTATCGAATGGTATCGGCAATGATATGCATAATTATCATCATCACGATTCCTGGTCGAACTATGTTGATCATTCAAATAATTACAAAATGAAAGTCAATGGAGTACGACCAAATCATTACTATCCTCAACAGCAACAACCACAACCACCACCACCACCACAACAACAACAACAACAAATAATTCTTACCGATGGTTCAGCAACATCAGTACCAACAACATCGTCGACAATAACAACAAATGTCTATTGTGCGCCACAAACAGCACAATATGATATTCGAAGATGTGATACAAATATTCCACAAACAACAACAGCAACAACAAACATTCAAAATGCCTATGGTAAATATTTAATTTAAACAATCATTTCATGGAGTCTTCTTTCGATTTCAGACGGAACATCATCTTGAAATTATCTTCTGTTCGCTTTTTTTATCGCTATCCGGCCGTTGATAACAGTGATTGAATGAAAAACGCGTGTGTGTGCAGAAGATCTCCTTCTCTCTCTCTCTTCTTCTTTTTTCCCTGAATGTGTATATTAAATGAAAACAATTATTTAACACACACACACATCGTATGTAAAATGTAAGCTTCTTCTTCTTTTTTTTGGTAGAGTTATCAAACGAGTTTTAAACCTCGATTTACCATTCCACCTAAAGCGTAACAAGACACTCCTTTTTCTTTTTCTTTGCTTCTTGTCTCCAAAAATTTTCTTTTTTTCCCTCCTTGGTCGTTGAGATTGATCCTCTAGCGGTGTGTGCCATACGCGTCTATGTGTATGTTCGTTCAAAATTACTTCATTTGTGGTCATTTTTTTCTCTCCTTCTCTTTGTTAAAAAAAAGCAAAAAAAACATGAAGAAATTGTATATAATATACATATATCAACTAAAACCAACCAACGAGCGTGTGCGATTGATCGTTTGTTCTATTTCATCAACTGCTTCATTCGTTTTTCTCTCTCTCTCTTCTTTTTTTTTGTATTTGGATTTTTATGCTCTATATTCGAAGCGAGCTCATTCATTTTCTCTTCTCTCTCTCCCTTTCTGTCTCTCTCTCTTTGTCTCTCTAGATATGTGTGTGTATTTGCTTGTCAAGACTTGATGATAATATGCCAAAACAACAAGAAATAAAACTTAGCTCGAATCAAACACTTTTTTGTCTCATCTGTTTTTATTTGAAGAAAAGAATCGTTTTTTTATCAATTTTTTGTTTGTAATTGTTTTTGAAAATATTGTCCTAACTGAATTGTCCCGTACATATCACCGAAAAATCTCGTTTCAGCAGCAACATTATAATTCGTATTAAAATTAACATCATAAACATAGATATTCTCTCCATTATCGACCCATTCAATACCTGCGATTTCGATTTGATTTTCTCGTAGAAAGTTTTCTAATTGTTCAATAATTTGTTTTTCATTTTCAGTAAATGTTTCAGCCGAACGAATATTAAAACCGTGTTTAATTTCGTCGGCACTTTGCTTAACTAATTTTGAATCGGCTGTTTTTCGACAAGCATCACTTGGACATAGTTGAAAACCTTGTCGTGTATCAACTTCAATGACATACATTAGTTTAAAACCAATAAATTCGGCTCGATTAATCACTTGTTTCGGTGATTTAATATATTCTTGTAAAAGATAAATACCATCGACAGAATAATCTTCGTCAATTGTATTATCGGCAAATAAACTATCTAATTTTTCATCATTGGTAAATAAATGAACGCCAAGACCTTTGCCAGCTCGATTATGTTTGGTAACAAATGGTGTCCATGTTTGTGTTGATTCATTGAAAAAATTCTCACGTGCTGTTTGTTTACAAGTACGAAGGAAATTGTCTCGTGTTTGACTATCAACTGATGATGCAGTACCAACAAAAGCCGTACGTGGGACACGTATGCCGAATTTGGTTAATTCAACATATTGTTTAACTTTGGATAGTTCAAGTGCAAGTGCTCGTTGATCGTTAATAATTCGACATGAATGTAAAGACAGATATTCGAGTACTTGGTTTGTAATTTCACAAGAATAACGATGATTGCGTGTGTGTGATGATGGTGAAATGCGATTGAAATAGATTGCATCAGTATCAGGCTTTTGATTTAATGAGTAGGCATGAGTTTCACTTAGATTCCATTCGACAAATGGTAATTGTAGTGATTCGAATGCTTTACGAAATGGTGGGATCCATGTATCGTTTTCATGAATGATATAGACAGTCATTTCTGTAATTCGTTTTTCACGTAATAAAAAAGTACTTTTATAGTGTGAAGTGCGTTTTGTTTTATTACTAAATCACACTGACAATGCATATTTCGTTCTGTTATTTTTAGATGACAGATTTAGCAAAAAATCTTCCCGATGAGACGAATATTACAGTGGAATTAGACAGTTTATTAGATGATGTTCGTTTGTATATAGACAAATGTCGACAATATAATAAAATACCTGGTATTGGCAAATTAGAACGAAAATTTCGAGCTGAAGATAGATTTTTACAACGCGTAAGTTGTCGTCTTATTCAGAGGTCAAGTCTTAAGTACGAAATATGATAAGTAAACGTTTTTTTTATTTGAAAGAACTATGACGATGTAAAAAAATAACAAGATAAGATAAAGTACGTTGAACTTCTTTGTTTAGCTTCGTACGGGTACACGTGATGTCAATATAAATCATTTAAAAAGTTCAAACCTCACACATTTACGAGCTATTCTTGAACAAATAGAAGAAATTGGAATTGATAATGTCAATGGCGTAAGAATGACAAGAAAATAAGTTCGATTGATTTTTTGTTTTCATTTGAAAAAAATCATTTAGGTATTAGTACCATTTAAAGATGATCGTCATCAATTATTAATATGCGATATAGTTTATAACGAAGGTCGAACATGGATGAAAATAATTGCAAGAAATGCCCAGGCCTTACATTTAATTTGGAAAGTATGAACGATGGATAAGAAAAATATCATCAATTTTGAGTTTTTTTTTCTTCAAAATGTATCTAGGGTAACGGACATTATGGACAACGAACAATTTTGATATCAATGAGACAATATACGGATACGGCTCGTTGCAATGAAATTCGTTATCAAATTCCTGAGATCGTTTTCTACTTTGTTCAAGGTGTCACTGAACCATTGGCAAATTTCTTACGAAAAAATAATATTGTTGTTAAAGTAAATAAAGCATTTAATAAACAAAATTCAACAAAATAACGAATCGATTAGGGTACAACTGTTGAAGTTGATGAAGATGTGGAAAAACGTTTACAAATACTCGATGATTTCAGTTCGAGTGAAAGTGATAACAATGATAGTGACAGTGATGGTGTTGAAGATGAAGATAATGATAATGATAATGATAATGATGATGATGATGATGATCTTCCTATTGAACTTCCTTCGACAAGTGAAACGAATAAGATCAATTTAGATGTTAGTACATTGATTTGTCTTGTTTCGGAATTAACACATGGTGGACATATTTATAAATATCCAAATAATTGGTTGGAAGTACCAGCACGAATGGAACGAATTGAACGATTAGCACCGAAATTAGAAAATTATATGAAAGGTGTGCTAGATTCTGGGAACGATTTCTATTTAGAAAGTGTTTTCTTTAGGAAAAGAATTGTTTATCTGTCAAACCGCATATGAAGAATTCACTTCGATTGTCAATGTTGTCGGTGGTCCAAATGAAAAACAACGAGCCGAAGAACTTCTCAAACGAGTAAGATCTATGTTTTGACTGTTTCGAAATCTTATTGCTTTTTTTTTTTCTTATTTAGTTAACTATTGTTCCTGATTGTTTATCAGAACGAGCAGCTACTTTACAAGAAAGTGTAAAAATAAAAGCTCGAGCTAAAATGATCTTTGGTACCGGTGATTATTTACGAGCTGTAACCATGACTGCAAATCGAGGTTTCGTTCGAGCAGCTGCACAACAAGTAAGTTCAACTGAGAACTGATTCGATAAGGCACAAGAAATATTATTTCCAGGGAATACATTTCGTTGTTTACATGCATGATACTATTCCGTTAACATTCAAAAGATTAATAAAATCATATACATCTTCAGACAATGTTGAGAACTCAGTCGGAGAACAAAATTAATTATGGATTATACATCGAACTTTGTCGAATTTTGTTTTGTTTTTATTTTCTAGGGTATTCCTTTTGCTATATATCTGCATGAATCCCGTGCATTAACCGAACAACAACAACAATTGAAATCTTTACCTCTATTTGAACAAAGTCAAACATAATAATCAAGCCAAAAAATACTAACAAAACGAACAATTCACTTTTCTTTTCTTTCATCGGTGCTAGTAAATGTTCCTTGGCGTGATATAAGATGCATATTTCTTTCTTTCTCTCTCTTTTTCTTTCTAACCTATTTGATTTGCACAGTTCTTTCTTCTTTTTCTAATAAATATAAAATCGAGATATTTGAATCTAAAATTATTCTTATTGTGACAATTGATGGCTATCGAAAACAAATCATTAATTAGATGAAAAAAAAAACGAATAAAATTTGCTGTGAGCAAACATTAGTTTGATTAGATTTTTCTTCTCGCCTGTTTATTGATTAAAATCAATTTCATCTTTAAAACCTCAAGGTTATAGCAGCTGAATTTTGAAAAATGCCATTCGAAAAAGACATTTCAATATTCGTATTTATGAAGATGAGAACGCGTGACTCGATTGATTAAATATTAGACCGAAAAGACAAGACGACGACGAAAGAAAGAAATAAAGAAAAAGAAATGTGTACATTGTCATTTATTCATGATCAGTGCTACTTTGTTGCTGTTGGCAAAATGAATTTTGGGCCTAATAAAAAGACATTTTCATTTTTTTTCGAGTCTGCTAGAGAAAATTCACATCGTTGACAAAAATATTTTTATATTTATATATATACTAAGGGCCAAATAACAGAGAAACTAAATGTGATAAGAAGTAAAAAAAAAAGAATTTTATGTACTCTCGATAACTGTAAACAAAATTGAATGGACAATCTGGGTTTTAACCGAGATGCTTCATTTGCATCAATATCAGTAGCTAATCAAGAAGAGATTCTTCAAGCACAAATCGATACTGTCAATGCTGTTGCAGATACAGCCGTACCATTAAGTGAATGGCGTTCGAGATTATTCGATCTATGGAAAAATTATAAATGGCGTATGAGACATTACTTCTACATACATTTATTTATTTTCTTTTTCAATGCAATGATTTGTGGTGCTATTGTTTGGACAATTGAAGAACGTAAAGTAGCTTATATCGATTGTTGGTTTGTTGCTGCAACCTGTGTCTTTACATGTGGATTGCAAACATATGATTTTGCTCTATTAAGTCGTTCATCACAAAGTGTTTTACTTTTCTATACAGGGATATCTGGTATAACTGTAAGCACAATTCCGGCTATTTTTATAAAACTCTATCGTGTTAAAACAGAAATTGTGAGCTCAGAAGAATCAAGAGGATCAGCATCGTCAAGTGAAAATGATATTTTACCAATAAGAAAACTTGTTCCACAAGAACAACAACAGCCACCTGATTCCGACGCCTACGAACGTATATCGTCTCTGCCAACACCTGAACATCTTCGTGTAACAGCATATATTCTCATGATTATTTTGATTCCTTCGACATGTTTTGTTCTTTATTTTATTGCTTTTATTTGTATGGGTCTTTGGTTAAAATATCATTATGATCCGAGTTATATTATGCAAGCAAATCAAACAATGAATCCATTCTATGCATCAATTGTTATAACAATAACTGGTTTCAATCAAAATGGTCTTTCACCTTGGACCGGTGGTCTTGGTCGATTAGTTGAAGATGTTTATATGAGTATATTCATTTCATATATTGTTATTGTTGGTACATCTCTATTTCCGGCTATTATTCGTGGTGTAATCAGTTTTTTAAAATTCATTGTACCGTGAGTAGAAAACTAAAATCAAATCATTCAATACAAAAAAGTATTTTCTAATCTGTTAGTTGGAAATATAAAATCTATTTCGATTATATTCTATTAAATAATCATCGTCTATCAACAGTCATATTTCCTTCGATTCAAACACGACTCTATGTTACAATTACTATTCTTCTACAAATGTGTACGTATGTCAATTTAATCCTTTCAGTGAAAATCTATAGTTTTTTTTTTTTTTGGTGTTTGTAGTGGGTGTTGGAGTCGCAATGATATTAGATTACAAAAATCCAGCGCTAGCACAATATAGTGGAGGTGTACGATTTGTTGTTTTCATGCTAGAAACTGTTAGTACTCGATTTGCTGGTAAGCAATAAATGGAAAATTCTCTCTATGACACGAACATAATTTGTGTTGATTAGGATTTGCAACAATTGATATAAGTTTATTATCAAAAGGTACATTGATTATTTTTGTTTTGTTAATGGGTATTAAACCACAAATGGTTTGTTTGAAAATTTTATTTTTTGTTTTTCTTCAAAATATGATACGATCTTTTCTTTTTATTTCTCAAGTTATGTGCAATAAATGAAACACCTTTCGAAATGGAATGGATTTTACTTCAAACACAACAGAAATTAGATGATAAAGTGTCGATTGATGGTCGTCGTGATAGTGTTCAAATCTTTCTTCCATTTAATCGAATGAAAACATTTCTTTCACGGCAAGGTTCATTAACAAAAGCTCAGGCAAAAAAGTATTTCTCTGTCGTGCATCGATCAACAGCCGCTGATCATGCTGTTGATCAATTAAATGAAAAACGTCTTCAACATCGTTTGAGTATGCTCTCACTCGATAGAATATCAGGCGATGAAACATCAGTGAATTCGAAACGAATTTCATTTCTTCGTATGAAACTTTTACTAATCATCTTTTGTCGTCATTCAGTAATTAGTCTATTCAGTTTATTAACATCAACTCGAACATGGTTATTTACTTTTGTATTTCTTATTTGTGCATTCGATTCCTATCATATGACACCAGTGGATCCGAATATAACCGTATTTCGAGTTATGTTTGATGTTATTAGCGCTTTTGGTGGATGCGGCCTATCCATGGGTCATCCAATGATAACATCAAGTTTTGCAACGGTTTTAACTGTACCAAGTAAAATTATTTTAATATTAACAATGTGCATGGGTCGACATCGTGGCCTATTAGATTCAATGAAAGATCAAGAAGAAATCGAATATAGTGCGCAGACTCTTATTGATAGTTGGAAACAATTAGTATTATTACAACAATTCGAACAAAAGAAACGACTAACTGAAAATCAACGAGAACCATCACCAATTATCACGAGATTCTAAAGGCATAGTTGATATTTACGTGTTTATGTGTTTTTTTAAAATAAAAATGAATAGTATAATCACTCATCTATAACCAATCGAATAATTAATGATTGGATATAAAAACGAATAATATGAAAAAAAACAAGAATATAGTAAACAAATGACGTTAGATACGGGAAATAAATTGTGTGATAAATGCAAAAAAAGTATTTCCATATCGAAATGTTACGGATGTCAAGGATCGTTTTGTTCGAGACATTTGATTAAACATCGATTAGATCTATCGGAACAATTGGATGAATTTAACCGTAAACAAGATGCATTTCGACAAGATTTGGAGAAAAATCAATTCGAATACAGTTTCCTCACGAGTATTTATGCTTGGGAACGAAAATCTATGCGACTAATACAAGAAATAGCCGAAAAAGCTCGTCAAGATTTACAAGAATGGACAGATCGAATTCGTAATGAAATGAAAAATTCATTGGAACAAATTAGTCAACAAATACAAGCGAGTACGAAAGCGGATAATTTTACTGAATTAGATCTACACAAATGGACAAAACAATTAGATGAACTTCGAGATTTACTTGAAAAACCATCGACTATTTCGATTGTTGAAGATAATACCGTAACCTCATTAATTCATCCAATTCAAGTTGTCGAAAAACCATCGTCTCATCAGATATCTTCACAGGCAACTAAAGATCTATCTCGAGAACATTTTGTTAAAGTCTATGGTTCATGTGAACTATCCGAAAATGATTCTTTAGTTACACAATCAAGTTATCGTGCTGGTTTATCACAAATTAGTGGATATAATCATTATTCATCTGGAATACATAGTATCGAATTTTTAATCGAAAATAAAGGACAAAAAAATCTTTTCATTGGTATTCTTTCATCGTCACATAAAATTATTTCGCCAACATTCGATTATTCTGTTCATGGCTGGTGGAATTTTGATCATACAATAATCAATGGTGAAAGTAAAACAAATGGTATTGAAAATGAAACAATACAATCCGGTGATCGATTAAGATTAATTATCGATTGTGAACAACACCGGATTGAATTAGAACATCGTCGAACAAAACGACTCGTTCAAATACCGATCAATTTAGAAGTTTGTCCATTTCCATGGAAAATCATCGTAAGATTATTGTCATCAGGCGATGCAATTCGTATCATTTCATAATTTATTATTTGCGTTGTTTTTCTTTCCTTCCTTCTTTTTTTTCGAGTACCACATGGCAAAGAAAAATAAAAACATTAAGTAGTGTGCACGCGTTTTTTTTTCTCATAGGAGGATTTTTCTCTCACTTTTTTTTTGAATCATGGCTTCGTGTGAAATAAAAAATTCTTGTGCTAAATGTGATAAAGGCGCCGGTGTAACGACTTGTAATGGTTGTGAGAAATCGTTTTGTCTAAAACATATTGTTGAACATCGACAAGATCTCGCTCTTGAGTTAGATCAACTTGGACAAGAACATGATAGTTTTCGTCATGATTTATTGAAAGACAATTCAATACATCCGATTCTTAATCGTATTGATCAATGGGAAAATGAATCGGTTACAAAAATTCAAGTCGTAGCCGAAGCAGCACGAGCTGACTTTCGACAATCGATCGATCGAATTAAAAATGATTTCAAAATGTCGATTGAAAAAATAACAGCCAATATACAAGCATGTCGTGAATCAGACGAATATACAGAAATAGATTTAATCAAATGGAAAGAAAATTTAAAAAATCTCCAACTATTATTTGAAAAACAAACACAAATGGATCTTATCGAAGATAATAATCCAACTAATTCGATATCAATGATTAAATTCATTGAACGTACCGAAGATAAATCTGTTCAATCGCAACAACCATTAATCATTTTGCAAGAGAAATTTCGTAATTTTGTTGGACGTGTATGTCTACTCGAAAATGGTCTCGTAGCAACTTGTCAAGGTAGCTATTGGGATGGTTCGAATATCTATGGAACACGTCTTTACTCATGTGGACAATCTGAAATACGTTTTCGAGTTGAAAATAAAGGTACAAATAATATTTTCTTCGGAATTAAAACAACATCACCACATACGCCTGTGCAAACATTAACATCAACTCTTAATTATGGTTGGTGGGAATTCGAACAAGCTATTGAAAGCGTCAATGGTGATCGTGTGCATAACGATCGAAATCTTCGAACAGGCGATGAAGTTACATTGAGTTTAGATTGTGATTATCGACAAATTCGATTACAACATCATCGTATTAATATGACTAAACTGCTTAATATTGACTTAGAAAAATGTCCTTTTCCATGGAAAATACTTATCATATTGCGTTCACCGAATGATAGTATTCGTATTTTGAATTAACTTTTATTTTAATTGTATAAAATAAAAATAAAAACATGCATTAATCAACAATCACATTCATTTGGAAAGAAGAAATTACAGAAAAAAGGATAATCTGATTTGAATTAGAATTTGTTTTTATTTTACTATAATTAATTATCATCATCCCATTCTTCATCAGGAATATCTGCTGATGGTGATGAATCACTTGGTTTGCGTAAGAGAGCAGATACATTCACTGTGCCGATCATTCGATCTTCTCCTTGTTCATTCGCATCAGTTTGTGTCGGTTGTTGACTAGCTTCAATTGGTTCATCGACATTATCTGTAGTTGATTCAGATGCCGGTGGTGGAGTTGCAGGACGTGCAGGTGATGGTTCACGTGGTGTTTCTTCCTGTTTGACTTCAACTGGAGCAGTAGTCTTTGTACTAGGAGCTTGTTGTTCAGAGCTTTGGTCGACTGCTGATCGTTTTTTCCTTTCTTCAGCAATACGTTGTTGTGTTTCAGCTTCTTTTTGTTTATTTATATTTTCGAATCTATTCATTGGCGAATGACAATCTTTTTCAATGAAAGTATGAATTACCTTGCTCGAATACCACCAACATCAGCTTTAGTAGTCGATGGTGTACTTGCAGGTGTTTCAGTCATAGGTGGTTCTAAACGAAGAAAGTTTGTAGAATCAATCTGTAACAATGATGAATTGTATATTTACTAGCGGCGGGCTTTGGAGCTGGTGGTGGAACTGGTTTCGATACTACCGGTGTTGATGGTTTCGGTGGTGTTGGAACTACTCGAGTAACAGGTTTTGGAGGTGTTGCAACAGCTGGAGATACAGGTGGAGCTTGTTTTGGCTCTTCTTTTTTAGTACTAAAGCCAGCTGTATAATCTGTAGAAACAAAAAACGAAAAGTTCTAATTTCTCTAATTACATGAAAATGAGTTGACCTGTTTGTGATGAATGCTTTTCAACAGTTGGTTTATAATCAAAGTTTTCAGCTGATTTATCTTTGGCACGATCATCAATACCATATTGTCCGCCGAAACCTTTTTTACCATCTATACAAAGAACGTATCTATCAATCAATGAATAATCAACAAGGTGAAATATTATTCATTCATTATTCACAACGATAACGATCTATCTTTCCAATGACAGTACAAAAATGAATGTATTTCGTGGAGGTGTATGTAATTGCAAAAAAAACTGATTGGTTTTTCTCGAATATATATCATTCATTCGAACGTCAACGAAAGAACAAACTTGCATCATGGGTAACAAACAAAAAGGTCGTGAAACTGAACCATGGGAATTAGATTCAATATCGAATTTAGTTGGTATACCACGTTATCAATTAGATAATATCTACAAAGATTTTCGTCGTGTTTCGAAAAAATATCTCCTAGATAAATATGAATTTCGTCGAATTTACAAAGATTTAACTCGTTATTCAACAGAACATACGGATTATTCGGAACTAAATCTCTACGAACATAATCGACGAAATAATGCTATAGCCGATCGAATTTTTAAAACATTCGACAAGGACAATAGTGGCCGTTTAACATTTGATGAATTTATTTCCGCTTATATCATGCTTCAAAATTCTATCAGTCCACAAACGCGTCTCAATTTTCTGCTCAATCATTATACAGAAGATAATAATGGTTATTTAACGCCGATGATGGGCCAACGTGTTATTCAGGATATGTCCGATTTATATGGTATAAATACAGATTATCAACAAGTCTGGAGAAATCTCGAAGCTAATTATGCTTTACAGAATGGAGGCATTCCATATCAAGCATTTACGGACTATTTTGTCAATCATCCAGCATATTCAGCGGCGTTTTATAATGGTATGCAAATACCTTTACCGCCACCATCGCCAGTATTATAGAAAACAGTTTAACGACAGATTTACCTGTTTGTGACGAATGTTTTTGAACATCAGATTTGTATGAAAAATCTTGTGCAGCCTGAAAATCATCTTGTTTCATTCGGTTAAATAAAGGAAAAAAAAACTTCTAACCTTATCCATAACTTGTTCAGTACCATATCTGCCTCCATATCCACGTGTGGGATTTTTTGTTTTGAAATCTTCTTTAATAGTTTGATCGACAGTTTTCATTTTGTCTTGAAGACTATTAAAATCGACATGATCAACTCGGCCCGAGCCGGGCACACTTGCAGATCCATATCGTTGTGATTTTTCCGTTGCTGTATTCTATTCAATCGAATCTCATTTCATTTTTTTTTAAATAAAAACTCTAGCAATCTGTCTACTTCATATGTCAAATCTGTATCCCAATCATCATCATTTGTATCAAATTTTGGCTTTGGTGCTGGCTTAGGTGGTCCTTGTCTCGACGCCATATTGAATAGATAAAACAAAAAGAATGAATTCAACGAAAAACAAAAAAATGAAGATGAGTTTCTAGTTGTCTTGCTGGTTTTTTGTGAAGAGTGCGCCACATGTATATGTGTGTGTGTGTCACTAGGCTGTGTGTTTGGCACGAGAGAATGGAGGCAAGAACATAGCGACAAGATTTCTTGTGCACTCGTTTTCTTTCTTTTTTTGTTGCTCGGGATTAAAATAAGAATCAAAAGACAACGATGAATTCTAATCGATCTTTGAGAAGTAATACAAGTTTGAATAGTCGATTATCGAATAATCGAGCATCTTCACCGATCAATCCTCGGCTATCTGCATTACGAGAAGAAGAAAATGATTTACCACGAAAAACATTTAATGATGCAGATAGAAAATATCATAAGCTCGTGTTTGAACGTTGTGCTGATCTGCCCGAACGAAGACTTATTACTAATCGAGAGAAATTCGATCAACGTAATAGAAATATACGAAGAGATAATTTCAATAAATAATAAACATATTTGAACGTTTTAGTTCTTAGTTACGTCGGTTATGATCTATTGAAAACAACTGTGAATAAAATTTGGTTTGATGCCGATCGCGAAGTCAATTTTCAGCTGTTTCAACGAATTCTAACTCAAGAAAAACCGATTACTGAGCAAGAACTCGATGAAGCATTTAAAACACTCTATGGAAAAGATAATCGATTCAATTGGCATACAGTTGATTTCGATCGATTCCGGACGGATGTATCAGAAGTAAAACTGACTGTTTGTTTGTTTGTTTCGTTTGTACTGTTTTCATTAATTTGCTAGAAAGGTGATCATTTAACTGAAAATGAATTCGAAAGACTTCGTCGTTTGCTTGGTACTGAAAATGGGAAAGTTGATTTGAAAAAAGTTAGTTAATCTACAGGTTTTTTTTCTTCTTTTTCATTATCAATCGTTCATTGTAGTTAACAAAAACTATCGAAGAAAATAAAACAAATTATCGAGAAAAACTTTTGGCTGAAAAACAAGAACAAATCAAAGGTAAAAACGGAATTTAAATTAGCTTTTTTTCCCCTCAATTTATTTATTTCAATGAATTAGATGAATTCGAACGTCCATCATCGAGAAATAGTTCGCCTCGACTACGCAAAAATGGAAACAGCACGGTAGATTTAATCATCGAACCGAATTCGAAAAAATTATTCATCCCTCCGGTTTGTATACGGTCGCAAACTTTTCGATTGATTGACTGATTGTTTGTAGAAAACACGATCTTTTCAAAGAAAAGGTGCTTTCTTTTGCGAATATTTCAAATCACCATCGGATGCTCTCTATTGGTCACTTGGCTACTCATTTGAACTTAAACGAAATACATCAGTTTGGTTTACAGTCGAAACAAAAATCTCACCCTATCATAAAAGTATTTCCAAAATCACGAATTGTTCTTATTCAGTCGTTTTCTTAGATACACTTTTCAAAAATCTCGACATCCGATTGTTTCTCTTCGAAACAATACCTCGTTCGGGTGGCAAACGTCTTCTACATATTAGTTCTGAACAAAGTGGAACAGTAAAAATTTGTCTACTCATCAGTTCACATACATTTCCGATTCTTTCCTAGAAATGTTACCTCTATTTGGAGGATCTACCGAAAGGTTCATATGAAATCATTCCTGTTACATTCGGTGGCATACTTCAGCCACGTTCGAAAGAAATCAATGAACGTACACCGACAAAAACATTACGAGAAAAGAAAAAAGGAAATCAACTTGCAATGTCAAAAGATTACCGGTAGAAGACAACAAAATCGAATTGAGTGTATTTGTCGGTTTTTAGAGAGGTACTCGAACATATATTCGATATATTCGATTTGGATGGTAAATTTATGCATAGATTTTTGTTTTCTTTGATCGAATTTCGTTTTTTTTTTCTATAGAAAATAAACAACTCGATCGACAAGAGTATAATTTATGGACAGTTCGAATTTCTGGCGAAGAAATTACTGATGATGATTGGGCAACGATTCGACGTACGAAAACTTCAAACAACGATCGAAAATATTTGTTTATTATTCATGTTTAGAAAATGTTCATTTGGATGTCGATGAGAATATATCTCGAGAGAAATTCGTTCAATTAAATAATTTCGAAGTGCAAGATCCGGACATACCTGACGTCGATCTTTGGAAAGGTTTGACAGCATTAGGATTTAACTACGCACTTGAACTTGATATGGTCTGTGACTTTTTAGTTTTTATTATTTTTTAATCAATTCACTTTTAGATGTGTCCATTTGTATTAAATGTTCACACAAATGATGCCGATATTCATCTTAAACCAACATCCTATGTCGAATTAGGAGACATCAAAAAGTTTCTATTAAAATTTTTAAAGAATCAAAGCGAACGAATTAAACTTGATAATTCGGCTGTTCAATGTTTTCACTATCATGACGCATATGGTTCGATCGTTTATGCAGAAAATAGGGTTTTAAAATACTGAGCATTGTTTCAATAAATAAAAACGCTATTTGTTTATTTAGGATATGTCAAATGTTCGTCTCTCCATTCAATTAGTTGGCTCGAAAAATGCCAGTTTAAATCTATCAGCGGAAGCTCGTAAATCGACTGTTAACATTCCTCGTGATAGTTCTCAAGTAGGAAATCTTTTTTTTGAAATACTTTTTCTATTGATCGATTCGGTTTTTGTAGATTGTTTGGTTTGCACATCGATTGGATAGCGAACGTCCAATGGAATTGTTCGCCAATATCGAAACTCTATAAACCAACACAAAATAAATTATAAATGATGATTTTTATGTTTTCTTTTTGCTTTTGTCTCGCTTTATACTAATGAAAATTCGTTTTATCATATCGAATCATAAATAATAATAAAAACTATTGTTTTGTTTTTATAGATATGTTGAATATGAAATTTCTCATCGTCTTAATTTTTTGTTTTGTAAGTGAACGAATCTTAGTGAGAAGAGTCTGATGAATGAGCGAACGAATGTGTATTTTGTTTCAATGTAGATTGAAATTCAATGTGATTCATTGTCGGCAATTCAATGTCTTGATCGTGGATTTGTTTCGGAAAATTTACTTTGTTCGAGTTGTCTTGATTTAAAACAATTTCAATTGAATGAATTACAACAAACATGTCAACAATGTTGTACACAAACTGATCAAGATGATGATGATGAAAAGTCAATTGTATGAATTGGATTCTTTTGATGAAAGGAAACGAATGATGATGATGCATTTTGATTTTTAGAAATATCATCGAGCTGTGCTAACTGTTTGTACATGTAAATTCGGACGATATCCTCAGATTGAAGCATTTGTTCGTAGTGATCGTCCACGACGATTTCCGTCGTTTAGTTTTCAACATGTACCTGGTGCTGAACCTGTTCTTCATTTGTACAATGATAAAGACGAGAAAGTTCAATCGTTAGGCATTGAAAAATGGAATACGGATACGATAACTGCTTTTCTTGAAGAAAATCTACAAGTTTAATTTTTATCAATGAACAAAATAAAATTGATCTATCATTTTGTTTTCATTCTTCAATAAATATCTATGATAAGAAGTGATCATTACTCTGCTTTTTTTCTTTTGTCAGATAGATAAATAATTGTTGAATATGGTCGATACGTCGAATGAGATCGATTGTAGGTTAAAATGTTTGTTTTTTCTTTCATCATTATTGAAATGAAAATATTTAGTCGATAATAATGATCAAATTCGTTTGTTGACAAATCTTCGTCAAGATATCAAAACACTTCTACTTGCACATCCACAAGGCATTTGGTTTCGAATGTTACCGAAAGTTTTCTACATGCAATTTAATCGTGACATACATTTCGATTTATTTGCAATAACAAATCCACTTCTATTTCTTGATTATATATCAGATATGATTCAATTTGATTTGCCAGATAATATCAATGAAGATGATTTTATTATTGAACTTAAACATGGTGGCGGCGGTGATGATGATCATCAATTAAATTTACCAAGAGAAGATCTGAAATTACAACGGTAGGAAATGAAGAAGTTTTAATCACGAGATATATTTTCAAATTTGTAAAGAGATCTTCTATTGAAATTATTACAAAAAGCAAGTTTAGAAGAACGAGGAAGTTTATTAAGAGAAATCTGTATTATTGATGAACAAAAATCAATTCTTCCAGTGAAAAGTAGATCAAGTATTCATATTGTATAATTGTGTTATGTTTTGTTGTAGAACCAACTCATGAACAAGTTGCACATCGTTTACAAAAGATTCGTTCGATGATTGATTATTATCTTCGATATTTAATAAAAACATCTGAACAAATTTCAGATAATGATTTAGTAGAATTATTTCAAAATTCTGATGAATTTATTACAAATTTAACACCATTAGCTCAACGTTTATCTTTATTATCGAATTAAGCGAAAAGAAAAAAACCAAATAGAAAAGTTTAATTGTTATGTTATCTTCCTTTTATTAGTCTTTCGTGATTTCGTCAGAGTGTTTGTTATGATTTGTTACAGATCACGAAAAGATAAATTAGATATCCACTTATGAAAAATATTTGTCCTTCTTCAGATAGTCAAATGTCTAGTGATCAATATCATGAAATACAAAAATTAATCTGTGAAAAACAGATTAAATCTCTCGTTGATATACGTCAACGTTTTCGTCAAGTAGGAACTAAATATTCATACAAAACAAAATATCACTCTTTTTATATTTGTCTAGTTTATTAAAGAAAATTTGGATACAATTTGGTATTCATATGTACAAGTAAAAGAAAGATTTTGAGTTTATTTAATCGAATATTAAACGATTTCTATTAGGAATATTTTCGAAAAGATTGTGAACGAATTGATATGCCATTGATTGAATGTATATGTGATTTGATTACGATTAATCCATTATTATCGAATGAGAACCATGATGATTTTTTATTAGTTTTAAAAGCTGAAAAATCATTGCAAATAAATGACGTAGGATAAACTATTTATTTATTTATTTCAATAAAATCTTTTCATTAATAAAGAAACTCGATGATGAAATGAAACGAATCTATTTCAAACGACGTTATCGTGCATTAATCAATAGTCGGTTCGTTTCAACACAATAAAAAAAACAAAACTGTTAATTCCAATAGTTTCTCTTTTTCAGTGAAATACTGTTTGATGATCTTTGTCAATCGATAAGCGACGATCGTCTCATGAAACTTCGCGCAATATGTGTTCTCGATGAAGAATTATTTGCACTTCAACAAGATTTTGCATTTAAATCACTTGGTGAACAAACAGCTATTCGTTTACAACAGATTCGTGCAATGATCAATGTATATTTCAAACAAACATCAACACAAATCTCATTCGAACATCCGTCGAATTCAATCTATCAACCGTTTATTCATACATGTGATTCATTTCTTTCAACATTTCGTTTATTTCTCAATAGTACAATGTCTGATATAAATCTATCAGATATTCAAAATGAATAAACACACACACACACATGACGAATGTTTTTTTTTGTCTGTCAAAAGGGTCTCAGACCAATCCTAAAGAAAGTGTCTATAATACAATTAGGGACAAATCCCGAGTGAACTATTTCGATGTAAGAAGATTTTTCTTTGCTTGAAAACGGTAAGCTTTTTGCATATGTGTCGGCGTGTGCCGACGATGACATTGACAACGAAGTATGCGCGCAAATGTTCGTCGAAATGTTCCATTACATAAAGCATATAGCATTGGACTAAAAAAAAACGGAAATAAATCATTTAATCGAGGGAAAAAAGGTTGTTCGTTGCGTTACTTTATTGTCGAATTAATGTAACATAACATATAACCAAAACGTTCCCAATACATTGGAAAACCATGTTGAAATATATCAGGTTTGATAGTTGATATGACGATATTTGTATTGTAAGGAAGCCATGTGACAATAAAAGCAATGAGAATAGCACTGGAAAGAAAAAGAAACGGATGAATGAAGATGAAATACAAGAAAGAAAGAAAAAAAGAGATGAATGAATAAACCTTAGGGTTTTAGCTGCTTTTTGATCTTTCATTTTTTCTAAACGACTTTTGACTGTTTTTACACTTCCATTTGCTGAAAGTGTTGCTGCCGATTTTTGTGGTGATAATTTTTGTGGCACAGGTGTTGTCGTTGTTGTCGTTGTTGAGGATGCTGTATCATTGATTTGATTAGACAGATATTTATGCTCATTTGCTGTCGATCGAATATTTTGTATAAAATTTTGTTCCGGTGTATGTCGTCGCCAATTGACATCATGAGAATAATTGTTCGAATGCGAACTTGGCAATGAAACAACTGTTTGACCACGTAATCTCGATTCGACATATTCGATATCTTTGTCAATTGAATTTAATAATGATTGACATTGTTGTTGTTGTTGAGATAAACGTTCGCTGGATGTTGTTGATGGTACTGCATGATAATAGAGACGTGTTTCATATTGAATTGATTTTTGTCGTTGATTTTCTGTTCGAATATAATCCAGTGATATCGGTTGATCACAACGACGTATCCATGGATCGGCATAGAGTATAGCTTTGTTCGAATCCACTGCGTTACAATTAACGTTCGAAGATCTATTTGCTCGTGTTAATGATATTGAATCATGATTTGGTGCTACTACAGGGCGAGTTTCACTGGACTCTTCATCATCGTCAGCAGTAGTCGTAGCAGCAGCAGTTAGATTTGAATTTTTTAAACTAAACAAAAATTATCTCAAGTTTATACGCCGAAAATAATAAGTTATTTTCATAAAATGAATACTAATATCTAATTCAATTTTCTTTCTGACTGCGTACATATGTCAACTCAATATTCAGAAAGCAGATTTTGTTCTCTGTGTTTCAAAAGAACAAAGAATGAGATGAGAAAATCGAGGGATATTTCTGATCTCTATTACCTCATATTCCAACAACAATGAAAATATTGATCCAATGACTTCGGTTGAGTTTTATTCGATGGAATTAATTTTTTCGATGACGATTTTTTGATTAATTGACTTTTCTTCTGTGAACGATTCGAATCTGTCGATATACTTTCATCATGATCAGCTAATGATGTTGCACCAATTGTACTAAAATTTTTTATTAAACGTCCATTCGAATTAGTATTATTAGTATTATTAGTATTATTAATTGTCGTTGTTGATGTTTGTGAGTAAGATGTATGATGTTGAGCTTGTAGAAGATGTAATTCTTTTCGTCGTTTAACTGTTTCACGATAAATACGAAAATAAAGTAAACACATTAATGTCACTGGTAAATAAAACGCTGCAATAGCTGTTGGAATTGCCACTATTATCCAATAAATAGAACAAAAAAGAAAACAACATTTCAACATGTGTATTCAATTTGATTGTTGTTGTTTTTTTTTCTTCTATATACCTGTTGCTTTCGAAGCGAATGGTAATCGACATTCACCTTCTGGTGGTCGTTTATCAATGAAAGGCCATGCCCAAATCCACTTTAACAAACACATTATTCAATTTTCTTTTACAACAGAAAAAAAAAGAAAGTAAAATTCTTACGGGTGTCCAAATGAGACATGAAACAGCCCAAGCACAACCGATCATAATCGATGCACGTTTAGGTGTTCGTTTCGTTCGATATGTTAACGGTCGTGTTATGGAAAAATATCGATCGAAACAGATAAGTAACAGATTTGCTACCGATGCATTTGACATTGTATAATCGACACTCAACCAAACATCACAAAGAAATGTATCGAATGGCCAACGATCTTTTTCGAAAAATGTAAAAAAAATCGGCATAGAAAATATTCCAATCGTAAAATCAGCTATAGCTAATGATAATAGAAAATAATTTGTTACTGTTCGTAATTGTTTATTAATACGAAATGAAATAAGAACAAGTAAATTTCCAATTGTTGTTAGAAATGTTAATATACTTCCGCCAACAATAATTAATATGGTTTTATATAATGCACCTGTTGATACTGTTGTTGACGATGTTACAAGAAGATTTGTACAATTATTAAATGAAATACACGTACTATTTTCAGACATCATCTGAAATAAGCAAAAAAAACAAAAATAAACTTAATCCAAACCAAAGTTATAAATATATGGTTTATATTTCCGGTTGGATTTAAAATTCTCTCTTTCTCGAAAAGAAAAAGCACTCGTACAACGGCTTTAGGATTGTTGTTATTGTTATTATTATTAAAATAAAAGAAAAATCGTTTATCTCTTTCTCGCTCTGAAACTATGTCTACAACCAAATGACACTTGGATTTGCATTTAGATGAATTAACTGAAGTAATCAAATGCGAGCGTGTTTTCATCTACCCCTGCTGTTTGGTTACATATATACATAATTCCTCTATCGGAATCTATCAGATCAATTTATATTCGAAGAAATAGAAACGAGAAAGAAGAAAAGACAAACAAAAAAGAACAGCAGTCTTGCATGAAAAACTAATATCTGTTGAAAGATAATCTTGTCATTGAACTAGGACAATCGCTGGATGTTTTCTTGTCGAAATATTATCTAACATATGGATGATAATACGTTTCATTCGTACGACAAAGAAATAAAGAAGAAAAACGACGATTGTTCGTGTCTCGTTTTTTTCTCTTGCCTTTGATAGTATGTTTTCTTTTCTTCTCTCTCTCTCTCTCTAGCTCGATCGTTTTCAACATAGAGTTATAAATCACTCGAAAGGAAAAAAAGAGGAACTGTTTGTACTTGCTTATTTTAATTTTCTATTTATTAAAATATCAAAGCTTTTCAATAGGTAACTACTGTCGTCTATTGATTTATGGTGATGTTAGATTGAAACATTCGAGAAATAGTTTTTACTAGAAGAAGAAGAAAAAGAAAAAGAAAGAAAAACAAAAGGAAAATCTTTCTTTCCTTTTCTGTTCTTTTTTTTTCTGTCTCATTTTCTTTCTTTTTCGAATAGACAAAAATCGTGTGCAATTATCTTTCTTTCGTTTATGTTTACACAATAAATATACCGTCGCCAATCATTTTTTGTTTCAATACAGATCATCGTGCTCACGTACGTCCGAATTCAATCGTTACACCTCTCCTTTTCTTCTTTTTTTCTCACGTGATATTTGTCTGTTTTTTTTTCGAGGGGCTCGTTGACGAATTCTGAAGTAATATTGTTTTCTTAACAATCAATTTATTTTCTCATCAGAATTGTCTAGTGAGACAAATTTGTTTCTTTGTTTCGCTAATGTTTTCTACTTAACTTTTTCTTTTTTTTTGTTTTTCTTCTTGTCGAATCTATCAAGAAAGAATTATTATCAACAATTCATTATAAACGGATATTATAGACGATCTTATTTATCTTGAAAAGAAGCAGAACAACAGATAATCATTTAGTCCATTTAGAAGAAATCGTACGAGTTGGGTTTTTTTTCCGAAAGAAGAATATTTAAGCCAATCAAATGTGGATTTTAGGTACGACTCACCTACTGAATAACATAATTCATTGCATTTCCGATTTTCCTAAAACGCTTGACTTTCATTTTGTGATTTGATCTATTCTAGCATGAACATAAGAAACGCATACATATATAGAGAGAGAGCGAACGAGAGAAAAGAAAAAGATGATGATGATCGAGAGGGCCAGAAGTATTCTTTTTCAATGTCATCGTCTAAAATAAAGTGTGTTCAAATGCAATAGTGTTTGATCTACGTGACTTGGCGACGGAAATACTAAATCTATATATCATATTGATTCTCTGAGAACCATAGTTTTTAATTGTATTTGTATATGAATAATAACTGTCTTGGTAATAAATTGCCAAAAATCTTCTACAAGTACACATTAATGTTGTCTCTGCTACTGTCGTCAGTCAGTATGTTTGTCGATTATTTTAACAGCAAATATGCAGGCATATTAACAATTTACGTTATTTTAACGCTGTTTTTTTCTCATATTAAATCATACATTTACTTTATATAACTTCAAAACATTGAATAAATGAGAGAGAGTAAACGTAAAAAAAAGATATTATGTAATTATAAAATTTTAATTATTGGAAAACAGCAAAAAAATGGAGCAACTCTGACACTATCGTTTACATATCGATCGAAAACGCATTTCTTTAGTAAAACGATAAAAGTCTCTCAATGTACAAGAGTATACAATAGATATGAAAAAAAAGACCTTATGGTTTCCTTCAACAATATGTTCTATCTCTTCTTCTTCCTCTCTTACTTCATCAATTAATCACTCACTGGACATTTTTGTTTTGTCGTAAATAAAGCAATGTAAATCTGCTGATTCTCTACTTCGACGGAAAAAAAATGCCACTGCTTTTCAATGACATATTGAAAACACATTTTGAATCTATCAATCTGACATTGAGACGTACGAATATATTATTGATACAAACATTTGAACTAGTTTTATTTCACAATAGCAATAATAGTCGACCTTATTCTTTTTTTCGTTGTTATTGTTGTTGTTTTCCTATGCATATATCAATACATACATACATACCTCGGCGATTTGTCATATAGAAAGATAAAGCAATAAATAATCAACATATATACATTTGCTTGAATAACCAAGAAAAGAAAATAAACAATAGATTAATAAAAATCATTGACAGCGGTCATTTTTTATTAGCTTTATCAACGCATCAATACATACACACACGCACACAGACACATATATATATATAGTTTTAACGAAGCGATAGCTTTATGTGTTTTGAAATAACACTAATGATGATTAGAACTATTGTTGAAATATAACGATCATTCTCCGATTATCCAGAGAAATAGAAAACAATAGGTTGAAGAAAACAAAATATATTCTAGATCTTTGAACGACATGCAAAGTCAATGTTATATTATGTTACATTTAGTTACAAAGACAAACGTTGACAAAAAGAAAAATATATTATTTAGCTCATAAATTGTTGAACACCTATTCTCGTACACATACATATATATATATATATCTACATCTTTCAATGTCCGTTCGATCGTGACTTGTCAATATTAAAAAAAAAGAAAATGATCGATATAAATATTCTTTTGTAATCGAATAGAAGAAGAAAAAACCGAACGACGAAGAAATACTTTTAAAAGACAGAAATAAAAAAGAATTATTGACGATAATATCCTTGAAGTTTTCGTTAGATTGATTATTATTTATTTTTGTTTTGACTGGTGACATTATCAGAAAGAATAATAAACATAGGAATTAAGGTATGAATGTCTATGAATCGATTGTCTTCTCTTTTTTTTTAATACAAAGATCTAGAATAAATACAACCAAATGTCGAAGTCAACTATTATTTGATTTAAGATTTCATTCAAAAATCAAATTTAGAAAAGAATCACAAGAGTATATTTCCGGTAGTAATAGACATTTTTCTATTATTATTTATTTATTTAAAAATGTAAAAGAAAAGAAAACATTCGACGAACATACGTATAAATAGACAGACAGACAGACACACACAGAGAGAGGACAGACGAATAGAAAAATAAATATCAACTGGAAAAGAATGTGGATTAATATTTAGTTTTTCTTTGCTAATCTTTCGAATGTAAAAAAGCTCACAACACCTCCAATTAAAAATCCAGCAATAGAACAACCAATCCAAAGGCCAGTAATCAATGGGCCGGATGTTCGTGTATTTTCTTGAGTAGTTTCATGAGCAATATTCAATGAACTTGTACGTGCACGTAGAAGAACGAATTTATCGTTGACTTTGGGACGGAAAAGTAAAGCATTGGAATTGATTATAGTTTCTAAACGTTTTATAAGTTCACTGAGAGATGTTTCAATTAACGGAGCTTCAACAGGTCCTGTACGTGGTGCTGCATCAAGTAGAGTAAATGTTACACGAATATCACTACCGTCTTGATCGACAATCAGATTTGAAAGACGTATAGGTCGAATTTGAAGTGTAGCTAATAATGAATCACGAATTTCAGAACGAAGAACATTGATATTTTCGAGAACAGGATATTTCTTATCATTAGCTATTGTAAAAGATAGAACAGCGAGATTGTATTTTTCTATGAAAATTGAAAACAAAAACAAAAAACAAATTCTTAAATGACATATCGAAGAATTTCTTACCACTAGGACCTAAAGCACGATAACAATCTGCAAGTGTAAATTCGATTTCAAATGCTGTCGAAGGATTTGTACGATAATTAAAAAATACTACAAACAAAAAAAAATACATAGAATTGTTTCTTAGTTTTGTTAAACTTTACTCATTTCACTAGTAAAATTCAAAGAGCCAGATTCATATCTTTTAACAATTAATTTCATTGGAATCCATTGAGTTAAAATTTCATCATTAATTCTCGTTGCCCAATACCATTCTCGATGAACAATTAATCCATTTGAAAAACGATTTTCTCCAACCCAAACATTGCATAAAACCCGATCACGACACCATTTCTCTCCTGTAAATTGATATGTAATATCATCGAGAAGGAACAAATGTTGACCGGTACCCATTTGAAATTGATTTGGATTACCATCCACTGAAACAGCATCAGATGAATTCGCATTAATATCTGTGACATAACAATGATGATTATCATTAATATAATGATAACTAAGACCAACACCGTAGTCATGTATTTCAGTGTAATGGTGCCAATCAGCTTGGCCAGTGTGATCAGCTGCCCAGAAATCATCACGAGAAAATTGATATTCTAAATCGTAGAATTTATGAGCACTAACAATAAATTTATCGGTAACAGGTCGATAAATTTCAGCATTGGCAATAATTCGATCAGGAATATTCGCTGGAACAGGTGTACCCATTGTTCGATTGACACAGTAGACACCTGATGGTGTTTCTAAAGCTTGACGTTCTTGACGTCGACTTGGATTCGGCAGATAATTAAAAATACGATATTCGTAGTTTTCTTTATGACCAGCTTGAGTTGTAAGTAGAACATCGATTTGTAAAAGAAAACTTTCATTCACTGGTAGATAAGCTTGAAATTTCGTTACATCCGATGTATAATATGTAACTTGTGCTGTTGCATTGAAATCATCGATTTCAAAACATGATTTAAATATATTTGCTGGTATATCACGTATGAAACCGGTCGAATCAAAACGATTGCCCCAATTGAGATTGACTTCATTTCGTGATGTAAAACCGAGAAGTATTGATGGTTTAAGAAGATATCCATCTTCTTCAATAACACTCGTCAATCGATCCGATGTTATTTCTGTTCGTTTACATTGCGGTTGTCTTAATGGATCATCAAAACTAAGTGTAACAGCAAAATGTTCCTCAGTTGTATAATCCCAATAATAAGCTTTTGGTTCTAGTCGAAATAGGAAAAAAAACAACAAACGAATTGATTATTTAATGAATAGATGTAAATACCATTAACTGATAATTTAAAAACCGAATCTCGTGTTGTAGAAAATGCTTGTCCAATTTCCATAATTCCAGTGGCTGTGTGGAGTTCAGCCATAAGTTCAAATCGATTCGGTATCGTACTCCATTTTGGATCGGCACCTGGTGGAGTGACTCCACCTGGACACTCTTGTGATTGACTGTAAGGTAATAGACTGACAAAAACGCTCAGTATACATACAAATAATCGAGTCATTATGAAATTAATTTCTTTCTCTTCGAAAAATATCTCTCAACAATAAGAATAATGTTTATGTGACGAGTTTTATTTGATAAGTAATTTGTTTGCACGTATTATCTATTCAACCTACACCATACTAACAATCTTTTTTTTTATTTCGTTTTACGAAAAAGAAAAATGACAGAGTCCACAGTTGATTATTATCAATTCAACAAAACGAACGAACAAAGAGAAAAAAAAAACATTCATTTCATCCGCTTTGTTGTTTTGTCTTTTACGAGATCTGTTGATTGACCTTGTAATCTATGGATAGTAACACGATTAATTCAATCGAATTCAATTTGATAATGCTTCTGTTTTTTGTTTTGCATATTATCATATAAATTCTATTAGATATCGCGTGAAATAGAAAAATTCACAGCAAGAGATCTCGTCATGTTAACTGAAAAACACCTGTTTAGTGGTAAGATCAACAATGTTGGATTCATTCTCATGTCCTTGGCCGATTATTTAACGGCCTCGATATAACTCTATCATTGCTTGAGCAGAAAGATCTGTTCTCTCGAGTATAAAGAAGATAAATTGTACAAACAAGAAACGATGGATGTATACTTAGTGTCCTTCTTTTCTTTTTCTTTCCCAAGCGAAACGAAGAGAAAAAGAAGGAAAGCATCGTGTTCTTTCTTTTTTTTTTCTCTCTCGATACGGTCTCGAGAAGCAAATAGGAATGAATGTTTATTTCTCTAATATTATGTATATAACAGATCTACTCGAACAGAAAAAAGAAGAAGAAGAAGGAAAAAAAACGACGAACCCATTTGCTAGTTATTTAGCTACTTGGACATAAAAAGAAGACGAAGAAGTCGAGCAAAGAAATGTATGCGCCTCGTGCTAAATTCGAACGTATTTATATCGTTTCTCCAATAAAAGTTGCAATTATATTTTTAATTATTCTTCATTCACTTTTTCTTGTCATTGCTCTATTGACATCGTTTTGGATTGAAACTAAAGTTGGTCATTATGGTCCATTATTTAGTTGTGAACGACGTCTAACATCTCGAAAAGTCTCAACACTATTTCCAATTGAATGCCGTTTTGGACAATCATTTTATAATTTGAAATTACAATGGATGCCAATTACAGCTATCGTTCTTATTAGTTCATTTATCTTTTCATTAATTACAATACTTCTTGCTAGTTTATCATTTGTTCAAAATTCATTATTAAAACGTCGTCGTTTATGGTTATCAACAATTCTACTCTTATTTCTTATATTTCTACTTGATTGTTTTGTGATTATCTTTCTTCCAGTTAGTTATTATCATCAATATTATCATCTTCAATGGGCATATGGTATACATTGTGGTGCAACATTATTTATTTCAGTTTCGTTCATAACATCGATTCTAACGTATAATTCAGATGATATTCAATATGTTGAAGCTATTGATGAATCGTCCAATGAAAAACCCGATATAAATATATAAATATTTACTAGAACAAGCAAGCAATAGGAAAAAAAAACTATACATGAGAATTTTGCTTTTGTGTTTTTTTTATATTTGTAGAATTTTAAAATCGTTGTTTTTTAGTTTGAAATTCTTTTAATGCTTGTAAACAGACATCAGTCATGATACGTGTTCGATCGACATCAGATACATTATGAAGTTTTAATGTATTTCGTACTGAATTCAGATTTCTGAAAGAAATAAAAATTCGAATGAAAACAAAACAAAGAAACACGTCATTTTTTTCATTTACCTCAATAAAAGAAACATTGTTTTGGGCATTTGTTTTAAAATTCGGAAAAGTGCCTGTCGTTTTCGATCCATTAATTTTCTATAATGTGTTTGCACTTCTAATCGTTGTTTATCACTTAATTCACTTGCATATACATCATCATTGGGCATTTCAATTCGACTATGTTTCAATGCAAACATTTGCAATTCTATTGGCAATGGGTCCCAATCTTTAGCATACGTCGGTACTTGAAATTGTTCACAATCAGGCAATGGTTTCATTGTAATCAATGTACAAAATAATTCGTAATCTTTCTCTGGCGCACCCAAAGCTGTTGCTGTTTGTTTCATACGAACATGATCGTTGTTGATACATGCCATCCAAAGTTCACAGAGAATTTGTCGTTCTTCACTGAGTAGATTTTCGTAGATGCCATGATCGAGAAGAACAATATTTGCTTGTTGATAGGTTTTTGATTTTTTATTGGTATTGACTTGTACGTGAACGTTGCCGGGATGAGGATCAGCATGAACGAAACCCGTACGAAAGATTTGTTCGGCAAAGATACGAATGAGTTTTTCATCGATCTAGTGAATTAAGATTAATTTAAGAAGAAGAAGAAGAAAATAACTTACATCTTTTAAAGAAAGATTCATTTTTTCTAAATCATCAAGTTGATCAACTGCGACACCATCAATAAAATCATATGTCAAGATACGCTAAATAAATCAATGAGTTGACGTTATGTATACACGTATATCAAAAGTAAAATCTCTACTTTTTTTGTGGTCTCCCAATGAACTTTAGGAATAAGAACATAATCTAGATGTTTTAAATGTTCTCGACAACGTTCAGCATTTCGTGCTTCGTGAAGGAAATCTGCAAAGAATTCATATTCAAAACAAGTCTCCTATGTCAATAAACAAAAAAAATCTACCTAATTCTAAAGTCAAATCATCGTGTAATTCCTGAAAAATAAAACATAATCTCGACATTATTTCTTTTATTTCTGCTCATCTTACGTCTAACATCCAAGCCTAAACATTAAGAAAGAAAGAAAGTTAATATTCATTATCTCAAATCAATTCGTCTTACTAAAGTCCATGTTGGATTAAACCATTCCATAAGATTAAATAAAATTCTCATCCGAAAAAAAGAAAAACATTCAAAGAATGAGAATTTAAACCGAACATTTTCGTTTATCTACCGTGACTATATCTGTTTCGTAACGTTCACGTAAATCCGAATACTGCACTTTAACTGCAACACGTTGTCCATCCTTCGTTTCGGCATCATAAACTTCAGCTAATGATGCAGCAGCAACAGGATTTCGATCGAATTTTCCATAGACATTTTCTGGTAAATCACGAAAATATCGTTTAAATAAAACATCAATCTAACCAAATGCGAAAAAGAAATATATAATCAATGATGCTATGTACGTAATTACTTCGCCTTTATCTCGACGAAGAGCACGTTCCTGAAGAACTTGTAATTCTTCGTAATATTCTACGGGTATGACTTCAGGCAAATTAATCTTATAGAAACAAAGAAGATGTAATTTAATAATCATTAACATTTACTGATGATGATGACTTACAAATGCTTGACCAATTTTGACATAAACACCACCAATATCGATGCAAAGATTAACAAAACGTTTAGCATTTCGACGTCGACAATCTTGAAGTGCTAGTTGATATTCTGCAGTACCCTAAATTACAGATCGATCGAAATAAATAGACAAGATTTCTCAATGTTAATGTTTTTGCCTCTGTTTTAAATAATAAACTCATTTGTTGATCAATCATCGATCGAATTCCAACTGAAATTGCACTAGAATAATAAAAATAATATGATAGAAATAAGAATATTTTCGTTTTAATTACCGAAAAGCTCGTCCGATACTTCCGAGAACGATTCGATGTTTTCGTCTCGTATCGGCTGATGTCGATAATCGATAGACTACATATGTTGTTATTGGTAATCCAAAAAGTAAAACATATTGTTTAATTGCCCAACGACGTGTCTTAGCTGTTAGTTGTGCGGGCGGAGTTGTTGTTGGTGTTGTCGGAGGAAAACGAGAATAAATATCTGATCTTTGACTATTGAATCTTATCGTTCGTTGTGATATTTTAAAACAATTTTGAGCGAGAAAACGATAATTCATTTTTTTTTCAAATTATCTAAAATAAGATTGATTATCCCAAGAGAGACCGTAAAATATAATATATACGTAAAGTGAAATATGTCCATGACAGCTATTTGATTGCGATCGAGAACCAGTCAAACCGTAAACAAACTAGATGACGCCACGAATCAATCTACATTTTCGACATTTCTGTAGTTACAGAATCGTTTAAGGTAATTTAAATATTGATTAGTTTTCTTTTTCTTTCAATAAATAAATATTTTCTCCGAGATTCAGTCTACATTTGCTAATATTTACCTGAAATGAAATCGTTTGTTTTTAAAATAAATAAAGTCTCTTATTTCAGAATAAATATTCTAAATAAATCAAAATGGTTGTTAAATTAAAAGAATAGAATTTTTATTTGATTCTGGCACTTAGTGAAGAAATAAAGCAAATGAATTTACAATACATAAAAGAGATTAATTTGAAAATAAAATATACGAAGAAAAGATTATGAATGATTGACTTTTTTTCTGTTTTATTAATGTTTTTCATTTCTCGTTGCCATAGCTTTCTTTGCTTTCAACCATTTAGTAGTTGCTTTCGATTCATATGCTGGTGGTTCACCCAAAGAATCAATCGATTTCTTTTTACCACTTGTTTGTCGATTGATATTTTGTTGTTGTTGATTAGCTGATGTATCATATTCGAAATTAGCATAACGCGTACGATCTTCATCGACTTGATCATCATCAGCAATAATACCGAGTTTATTGGCAATCCAATGAACTTTATCGACAATACCTTCTTTGATTAAATCAAAGCACATAGCTAGAATAGCTAAACCGAAGAGAATATAAAGTGAAGCAAGTAAAAATCGTAAACCCGATGTTTGTCCCGACGTTATACCGGGTACCTAAACAACAAAAACAACGTGAAAATTCATTTTTGTTTTGCTAGAGAAAAACGTACGTAATCGCCAAAACCCATCGTTGACAATGTAACATAACAAAAGTAAACCGATGAAGTCAAACTCCATTTTTCGAATCGATTGAACATAAATGCGCCCAAACAAATATAACCAATAATAATTAAAACGACAGCACCAAATGGTACACGACCTTCTATATGATCCCAAATATCACCATCTTCTTCCTCGTCTTCATATTCTTCATCACTATATTTCTCATCCGTATTTTGCATTGCTTCAGGCCAAGTTGGATCTAATGAAGCTGTGCCTGTATAATCAATATCCTCTTTGGGCTTGTTTTTTTCTGTACGAGTTCGTCGTTTGGTTCGACGACGATTTCGTGTATATGTTCGACAAACACAACAAACACATCGAAGTAAACCAGCATACATAAACCGAAAAATATCACCAAGAACCGAACTGATATTGGCGAGACAAAGTAAAAAGATTGGAATGCCAATTAATGCATAACAAATACAAGTAATTTGTCCTTCCCTGAACAAAAAGCATTTTTATTCTAAGAAAATAGTCAACGAAATCTTTGTTTACCATGAAACAGGTGTTACATGACCATAACCAATTGTTGTTATAACTGTAATTGCAAATAATAATGCCGATGGAAAGTCCCAATTTGATGTATTCGTACAATTTTGACCAGTATAACGTAAACTTATTCGACGTTGATAGACGTCTTTTGTAAAATTTTGTAAATAATCTTCAATACGTTCGTACATTTGTGTTGTATTCTCTTGTTTAAGATGAATATCCTGGTACATCGTTTCGGACATATTCGATACATTCATACTTTCACTTACTAAATCAATGAAATCATTTCTCAATTGTCTTTTCGATGATAATAATAATAACAGCGAACTACTTACAACTTGCTTGTTGACAGTTTTGTAATTCGATATATTGTTCGAGTAATTGAAAAAGAAAAGCTCCGCCGATACTATAACCGATAGCAACAATAACAAGACCAAGATTAGAAAAAAGAAATTGAATAAATCGTCGGTAGAATGATCGACGTTTGATATTGTCTCGTGGATCGGCTGCTATAAGATGAGATGTTCGATCAATCGGCATATTTATGATCTAATCGTTAGTGGAAACAAAGCAAAATTTTATTCTTCGATTATTCAAGTTCAATAAATGGCTGATGAATGTCGTAGAAAAAAAAACGAGGAAATAAATAGTAAATAGCCAATTGAGTGAGAAAAAGAGAAAAAAACGGGAAATAAAAGCAGTTAAAGAAGAAACTAATGGAGAAAAAAGTAGAAAATGACGTTAATGAATTTTTTTTTGTATTTTATGCAAATAGCAATAGAGAAATTTTCTTCTCTAACATCGTTTTCTATTAGTTAAATATTATATTTTCTTTTTCTTCTTTGCTTTTTCTTGACTAATAACTGTTAAAACTCAATTAGAACTTTTTTTCTCTCTCTTTCTCTCTGTTGAGACAAAAGAAAAAAGCAAATATATTTCTTTGTTTTTCTTTTCTGGAAACGCAAATCAAAGACATGACTGAATTTGAGGAATCAATAAAACAAATTTGAATGTATTTCATAAACTTTTCTTGTTTTTTTTATTTTTTGGTTTTAATATTTGTTAAAACCAAAATGTTGAACGTAAACAGCAGAACAATGACCAGAAAACAATGGAGTAACTCAGAGAATAAAAACGAACAAAAGAAAGAAAAGAAAAAGGAAACTTGGAAAAAAAACAACGCTTTTCTGATTGTTGTCGATATTATGATGTTGTTGTTGTAGAAGGATAAATTGTTCTTTGTTTAGAAAGTGTTTTCAGCTGATTTACTGTTCATCACCTTGACCTCCATGTTGTTGTTGTTCTTCGTTGTTATTCTAAAAAGGAAACGGTTAAATGCATGAGTGAATAAATAAATAAGCATACTTCATTGTGTGAATCACGATTTCCTTGACGAGCTCCTCGGAAGAATCGGCCACGTCCTCGTCCACGGCCACGACCACGTCCTCGACCACGAAGACCTGAAAAAACGCCAACGATTTATGTCGAATCGAGAAGAAACAATTGCTCGAAAATACATACCAAATGGTTGACCAATTTGACCTGGTAATGGACCCATTGGGCCACCTACGAGTGGGCCACCTCGTCCACGAAAGATTCGTGGTCCTCGTCCTTTAACAAAACAACATTTCGATCAGTATATTCCCATTTGAATTCTTACCTCCAAAGTCACCTTCGTATCCACCATAACCTCCACGAAGTGGTGGTCGTCCTCGTCCTACGACAAAAAAAATCAACAAAAGATTTACTCATAGTGAACTATTTCGTACCTCGGATCATTGGGCCACCAAAGCCACGTGGTGGTCGACCGAAGGGTGGACGTCCTCCCATCATTGGTGGACCGAAGTTATCGAATGGTTGACCGTATGGTTGTTCGAAACCACCTGGACCTAAGAAAATTCGTTCAAAAAAAAAAAAACTTTTTATGTCCTATGCACATTAGCCTATTAACATACCACGGAATGGTGCTCCACCTCGGCCACGGAATGAACCACGTCCTCTGCCTCGTCCTCCGAAACCACCTCGAGTATTATATTGTCTTCGATCAGCTGCATATTTTGAACCTTGAACACTGCTTCCATTTGGACCTGTTACATTAGCAGCTTCGAAACCTTTTTCTCCTACAAAAACAAAATAATCATATTGTTTGTTTCTCCATCTCGTGATGATGATTGTACCTTGAACAATATCGAATTCGACTTTTTCATCATCACCAACACTTCGTAAATATTTTCGTGGATTGTTTTTAACAATAGCTGTTTGATGAACAAAAATATCTTCATTTGTATCTTCACTAAAAACAAGCAAAGTCAAATGTTTTTGAAATCAAATTTTCTCGTGATTTTTACCGATGGATGAAACCATAGCCGCTCTTGACGTTGAACCATTTAACTGTACCGGTTACTTTTGTCGCTAGAAAACGAAAAGCATAATAATATCTTATCTCGAATAAATAAATAACTGATAAAAAAAGAAACACAATAGTAAAAAAAAACGAAAGTCCCCGTGAAAAATAATCGTTTCGAGAAAATTCCAAATGATCTGCGTCATCGTTACTGTTTCGTTGTTTTTTGTCAATCTTTCCCACAGAATTGCACACGAAAAGAAAGAAATCGAAAATGAGTAATCAAGACATACCAACGACATTTTTACCATTGATTTGTTTTGGTTCGTCAGTGCCCGAACTGGTTTGGTCTTGTGGTTTGTTAAGATCAGATTTTTGTTCGGATGTTTGATTTTGATTTTGAGTTGTTGCCACGTCAGTCGACATGTTAACCTGTTTTAATTAATTTAATTTCGAGAAAAATAAAAAGCGCGTTGGTTCACAATAAAGATGTTTTCTTTTATTATGCTGTTGCTGCGCTGGATGTTAAATTTTTCTTTTTTTTTTTTGATTTTAAAAACGCTCGGGCGCGTGTAATGATGGTAGTGAATGGGCTTTTGTTGCTCTTATTCTAACGCATCTGAATGACGTATATTTCGGCCATTATGTAGGGAGAGCAAGACATGTATCGACCATAAACAAGAGAAAACTAGAGACGAGAGAGTGAAAAAGAGAAAGAGAATCGACGAGTTTTTTTTCATTTTCTTCGTTATAAATTTATCGTTCTCTATTTACGTATTCATTTTCTGCGTACTTATCACGTGTAAGTACAAT
>Ga0209930_1000300_pt1 | contig 143728 bp, 127 predicted proteins | sample ThiBiot_500_biof_2_FD_183948 | JGI IMG/M metagenome (GOLD analysis project Ga0209930, IMG submission 183948) | Wastewater bioreactor microbial communities from Cape Town, South Africa - Thiocy_cont_500_biof (SPAdes) | ecosystem: Engineered > Bioreactor > Thiocyanate-remediating >...
TCCACGATCAGCATCCCCGACCACCTGCTTCATGACAAAGCAGGCAGCGCAACAGCCAATCTATAGGGGGTCAATTTTGGACGCCGATCCCCCGGCTTACGGGGTCAATATTGCAGGCCGAATGACAAGCTGTGATCTCGCGTGCCCAATAGTGGGCGCTACCGCATGCTTCCATTCCCACTAGGCATGCTGGCAGCTTCTCAAAGAAACGCAGAACTTCGCTGCGCCGCAGCTTCCGGTTGAACATGGGCGAGCCCTCGGCATCCGCTCCGTGAACCTGGAAAACCTGCTTGGCCAGATCCAGCCCGATGGTGATAATCTCTTTCATGGAACGGCCCCTCCTTTGTGGCGTTCGAACAACGACCACGTTCTAGCACTTTGATGCTGTTGGAGCGGGCCGTTCCACCACATCAAGTTTGGCGACCATACGCCGTTTTACCGGCAAGCCGAGATTTATGCCCGACAGGGGATCCGGCTCGATCGGGCGACGCTGGGCAACTGGTCAGGCCGTGCCTGCTTCCATCTTCAGCCTGTCGGCGATCACATGCGCCATCATCTGGCGAGCGCGGATCGTCTGTTCATGGACGAGACCACGGCACCGGTGCTCGACCCGGGGCGCGGCGTGACGAAGAAAGGCTACTTCTGGGCGATCGTCTCCGACGATCGCGGCCATGGCGGCCCAGGTCCGCCGATCGTGTTGTTCCGCTATGCCCCCGGCCGCAGCGGCGCCTTCGCCGAGCAGTTCCTCGACGGCTGCAACGGACGCTTCCTTCAGTGCGACGCCTATGACGGATATAATCGGCTCACCGAGGTCGTTCGACTACAGGGACCGTGGACGCTCGTGTATTGCTGGAGCCATTTGCGCCGGCGCTTCGTCAAATTGGTCCGCAACAGCAAGTCTCCGATCGCCGAGGCCGTGGTGCAGCAGATCGCCCAACTCTATGCCGTCGAAGCCACGGTGCGGGGCTCATCACCGGACATCCGGCTGGCCGCGCGAAAGGCGCATTCGCGGCCCATCGTCGCCGCGTTGAAGCCGTGGTTTGGCTCGACGCTCGCCGAGGACATCCGCTACGGGCTCAATCATTGGCAGGGACTGACGCGCTTCCTCGATGATGGGCGTCTCGAACTCGACACCAATCCGGTCGAAAACGCGATCCGGCCGATCTGCCTGACCCGTAAAAATGCGCTCTTCGCCGGCCATGAAATTGGAGCAGAAAACTGGGCCTTGCTGGCGTCGATCGTGGCCACCTGCAAGCTCAACGACATCAATCCCGTCGCTTACATCGCCGAAACACTCGAGGCAATCATCGCCGGTCACCCGCAAAGCAAAGTCGACGACCTCATGCCATGGCGATTCCGCAAAACATCAAGCCAGCATCAATAGGGTTGCTGATAAGCGCTTACCATCAGGTGAGGCTTGATGCCGGCGAGCACCTTCTCGACATCAGTCGCTATGGTGCTGTCGCCGCACAGGAGCCGGTGCCGACCAAGCAGCCAAACGTCGCCTGATCGGGTAACGGGCTCCTTCGGGAGCTCTGGCACCTCGTCGGGATCGGTCAGACCTCAGTGCCTTGAGCAAGCAGCGCAATCCGCTCGGCCTCGCTGAAGCCGATCAGGTCCAGGTCGAAACCGAGAACCTCCAGTTCGCCTAGCTCGAGCCCTAGAAGCTCCTCGTCTCAGCCAGCGTTGAGGCTGAGTTTGTTGTCGGCAATCGTGTAGGCCTTCTTCTGCGCCTCGCTCCATCCGGCCGCCACCATGACCGGCACGTCGCTCAGCCGTAGCTTGCGAGCACCAAGAACGCGACCGTGGCCGGCGATGATGGTGCCGTCCTCGCCGACGAGGACGGGATTGGTCCAACCCCACTCGCGGATGGAAGCGGCGATCTGATCGACCCGAGCGTCGCTGTGGGTGCGAGCATTGCGCGCATACGGAATGAGCCGCTCGATCGGCCACCGCGCAATACAGTCGGCCGGCCATTTCTCTGTAGACGCTGCTGATGGCACGGAACTAAACACCTAGGCAAGCTTTTCATCCTCACCATCGTCGGGATCTGGGACTTCCAGGTCACGATGATCCGCTCGATTTTCTGGATATCGTGCTTGTCTTCGAAGCCGCCGGCATACTCGGCCAATCTCAGCAGCATGACCGTGCGCCTGGCCCACGTGGCGATTTGGATGGCGGCCGATCGTCCGCGTTCCTGTCGCCTTGGCGTAACAGTGATTGATCAGGCTGAAGCGTGAGCGATAGCGGCACCATCCAAATGGATGCCAACTGCCTGAAATCGTGCCGCCCGAATGGTCTAGCAACTCGCAACATTATTGCTCACAAACGACTGGCAATGCCGGTTGAATGGAGCGTTACTGTCGTGACAGCGCGAACGCGCTGGGATGGACCTGCCCCGCCGGCCTGTTGGCTCTGACGGGGCTTGCGGTGGTGGCGGCGATAATCGCTGCCCGAACCGGAGAAGGTCCAGATGGCGAAAACTGTTTCAAAGCGCAGTGCAAGCTCTCGATTCAAAAAGAGCAGGCGAAGGCAGCGCAATATAGCGCCACGGCAGGCTTCGCCCAAAGCCGTCCAGCGCAAATCGAAGATTCAGTCTCCGACGAGGTTGATCGGTAAGCAACGCGCCGACAGCAAGCAAGCAGGCGTGATTGCGCTGTTGCGAGCACCGGCGGGCGCGACGATTGCTGCCATGGCTGGCGCGACTGGCTGGCAGTCCCATTCGGTCCGGGGATTTCTTGCAGGCGTCGTCCGAAAAAAGCTTGGCCTCAATCTCATCTCTGAAGCGGGCTACGCCGGCCGCGTGTACCGGATCAAGAAAGAAGATGGGCCCGTTGGCGCGCCCAACACCAGCCGTGCGACGTAAGGCAGATGGCAGGTTCAAGAGGCCGCAAAGGTAGCCAGGCTGCGTCATTAGAACATGAGATCGCGCATTTGCGCGGGCTCGATCTCGCGGGGTTGCGGAGCAGATGGAAGGGTGTGTTCCGAAGGCCGGCACCATCTCACCTTTCCAGACATCTCCTGGTCGGCATTTTGGCCTATCGGTTGCAAGCCGATGAGCTCGGCGACCTCGCCCCAGACACGGTTCGTCTGCTCAAGCAACTCGGCGGCGGAGGCAGTACGGTGGAGGCCGTGCGATTGACGTCTGAACTGTCGCAGCGCAGGACCGCTCTCAGAGTAGGCACCATCTTGGTGCGGGAATGGAATGGAAATCCGCAGCGGGTCATGGTTATGGCCGACAACTTTGCTTGGAATGGCAGAAGCTTCGACAGCCTTTCGGCCGTCGCCTTCGCGATTACCGGCACACGGTGGAATGGGCATCGGTTCTTTGGTTTGCGAGACAAGATCAGAGCCGCATCCAGCGGCGGGGATGTCTCTTAATGACTACAGCATCCGGCAAAGTGGTCCGCTGCGCGGTGTATACCCGGGTGTCGACCGATGCCGGGCTGGACCAGGAGTTCAACTCGCTGGATGCCCAGTTCGACGCGGCGCAGGCCTATATCCGCAGCCAGGCCCATGCCGGCTGGTCCATGATAAAAACCAGGTATGACGACGGTGGATTCTCTGGCGGATCGACCGACCGCCCTGCCCTTCAGAAACTGCTGGCCGACATCCGGGATGGCAAGGTCAAGGTGATCGTCGTCTATAAAGTGGATCGCCTGACCAGGTCGCTGGCTGATTTCGCCAAGCTGATCGAACTGTTCGATCGCCACGGCGTCTCGTTCGTCTCGGTCACGCAGCAGTTCAACACCACCACTTCGATGGGACGACTGACACTCAACGTGCTTCTGTCCTTTGCGCAATTCGAGCGCGAGGTGACCTCCGAGCGGATCCGGGACAAGATTGGAGCCTCTAAACGCAAGGGTCTCTGGGTCGGCGGGGTGGTACCACTCGGCTATCACGCTAAGGATCGCAAGATAACGATGGTAGAGAGCGAAGCTGCCACCGTACGGCACATCTTCCGCCGATATTTGGAACTTGGCAGCCTCAATTTGCTGCTGTCGGACCTAAGAGCGGCCGGCGTGACGACACGAGTCCGGGCTCTCGCCGGTGGCCGAACAGTCGGCGGCATCCCGTTCACGCGAGGACCGGTGGCCTATTTGCTTCGTAATCGCTTCTACATTGGTGAGGTGCGGTACAAAGGCGAAATCTTTCCGGGCGAACAACCGCCAATTCTGGATCGAGGCCTGTTCGACGCGGTGCAGGCCAGGCTCGAGCAGCAGCGAACCCATCACACGACCACCCGGCAGACATCGGACGCGCTTCTGATGGGCCTGATCTTCGACGATCAGGGTCAACGCATGACGCCAACCTATGCCGTCAAGAATGGTGTGCGTTACCGCTATTACATCTCGTCGAGTTTGCACCAAGGCAGCAAAGCCAGGGCTGGGACGCTCAACCGGGTACCCGCGATCGAGATCGAAACTCTCGTCATTGCGGCAGTTCGCAAACGGTTCACTGTTCAGATGACGGCGCACCCCGGCTCAAGAACGATGCGGAAAGCGAACGCAAACGATCCCGCCGGACCGACCGACAAAAGCCTGATCGCGACTCATGTCCTGCGAGTCGATGTGATGTCTGGTCAACTCGCAGTGACGTTGAAATCAGTGCACCGAGGCTCCGAGCCTCAAGACGCCATGTGCGGGACCATCGCTGAACAATTATCGCCCCCGGCTGGAAATAAGGTCAGCTCAAATGAAGAACACCGCAATTCGATGGGGGCGCAGCTTCTCATTCCCTGGATCAAAAGACCTTCGAAGTTGCCGCGAAAAATCATCCGGCCATCCAACGTTGCTCTCGGAACAGACAATCGACCGATCCGCGCCGAAACCCGTGCCAAGCTTGTCGCCGCCATTGCAAAAGGCCGGCATTGGCTGGACGAGATTATCGTCGGCACGGTAAATATCGAGCAGATCGCAAATCGGGAAAGATGCAGCATTCGCCAAGTCAATATGACGATATCTCTGGCGTTCCTTGCACCGAACCTGGTCCAGGCCGCGGTCGATGGACGCTTGCCGCGGGGCATCGGTGTCTCCAATCTGCGCGATGCGCCTGCAGAATGGTCGCAGCAGTTGTCACTACTGGGCCTATCGTCCTAGCTATCCTCAAGCTCATCTGAGACCCTCCCCACGACACCAGGGATTCAGGAACAGAATTCTACGCACCAGAGACCTACGGGCCACGTCGTCTGTCTCTCGCTCCAGAGACCAGGATGCTTGCAGCAATAGCCGAAAAATCCCGGACGCAGCGAGCTTTTATACCAAATTCTCTACCTCGGCCGATCAAAGGGAATGCGTGGTGGGCCCGGCAGGACTCGAACCTGCAACCAGACCGTTATGAGCGGTCGGCTCTAACCATTGAGCTACAGGCCCGGGCCGGAGATCGCGCATGCAACCGCCCTCGGCGCAGGCATCCTTTACAAGGTCGGACGCCGCGCGGCAACGTCGTTCAGGCCGTGGAGGCCCCGCAAATGGTCGAGGCTTGAAGGACCTGGAAAACACAAGAAAGATGCGCGCCGAGGGCCCGGCGCGCATCTCCTGGCCGCGACCGCCGCACCGATTTAAAAGGTTGCCCGGGCCTTCACATAGAATGTGCGCCCCGGCTGCGGCAGGCCCCATGCCAGTTCGTAATTCTGATCGAGCAGATTCTTGACGCCGCCCGCCAGCTCGACATTTTCCATCAGCTTGTAGCTGACGTTGACGTTGGCGAGCGTATAGGCCCCGGTGCGGATATAAGGATCGGCAAAGGCGGCGCGGATCGGCGCGTTTTGAGCCTGGGTGCCGACGACGACGTCGCTCCAGCGGTCGCTCGCGATCTCAACGCTGGGCGTGATGGTGAACCGATCGATCGGCCGCCATGTAGCATAGAGGAATGCCTTGTGGGTCGGCACGCCGCTTGGCTTGAAGCCGGGCACGGACACGTCGCTGACGTCTCGCTGGATGAATGTATAGTTGCCGCCGAGCGCGAACTGCGGCGAGAACTGCGCTTCGAACGACATCTCGAAGCCGTAAAAATTGCCCTGGTTGATATTCTGCGTCTGCGACTGCGTCGGGCTGACGCGAACCGCCTGGATCAGGTCACGCACGTCGCTGTAGAAGACCGCTGCCGTCCCGCGCAAATTCGGATTGATATGGCCTTTCCAGCCCAGCTCATAGTTAGTGGCGCGCTCGGGGCCGAGGTTGGGATTCGGGATCGCGGTGCCGAAGCGCTGACTGTAAAGCTCGAAGATGGTGGGAAAGCGCGTGCGGTCGGATACGCTGAAATGGAGCTGACCGGTGTCGCTGTAGCGCCAGATCGCCGCCGTCTGCCAGTTTAACGCGTCGGACCCGCCCTTGGGGTATTCGTAGATGAACCCGCCGTTGCTGTTGAATTCCTCCGCCTTGTCGATCCAGTATTTGTCGTAGCTGACGCCACCCACCAGATCGAAGTTCGGCCTGAGGTGGAACGTGTCTTCCAACGCGACCGACCACGTCGTCTGCGCCTGATTCTGCTTCGGCTCGGTGGAATGGAAGATAGGGTTGGTCGGGCGGTTGTCATTCCACTCGGTGTGAAAATCCTGACGGTAGTGGAACGCCCCCTTCAGCGTGTTCATCGGGATCAGATCGGTGCCGGCCTCGACCGAACCGCCGCGCGCGTTGTCGTCGTAATAGCTGTCGAAGCGGCCGTTATTCGATTGCGTCGTATAGCTGATGTCGTCGTACGCCGAGAGCAGGTTGTAGAACGTGTTGTAGTAAAGCTTGGTCTTGACGTAGGAGGCGTCGCCGAGCTGGGTGTTCGACATGAACGACAGGTTCTGAACGTCCCACGCCGGCCAGCGCCAATAGCTGTTCTGGCTCGACGGCGGATTGTTGTAGACGTTGAGAGGGGCGCCCTTCTCACCGGACTGCTTGATGAAGTTGATGCTGTATTCGTCGGTGGCGTTCGGCGTGAACCCGGCCTTGAGGTTGACGCGCCAGTCGCGAGTGTCGGAGCCGTTGCGCCGGCCGCCGTCCTCAAGCGAGCCGGCATAAGGGCCTTGCGCCGGATATGGCGAATAGCCCTGCGACAGCGACCAAAAATCCTGATTGAGATAGTTGGCGCTGCCCTGAACGTAGAATTTCTCCTGGCGCGAACCGAGCATTGCGTAGCTGTTCCAACCCTGGAACGCGCCGCGATTGTCGAACGAAGCGCCGCTGCTGAATTCGCCCTCGAACGGCTTCACCGGCTTGCGCGACACCAGGTTGATGGCGCCGCCCATGCCGCCGGGGCCGTCGAGCACCGAGGCATAGCCCTTCTGGATCTGGATTTCGGCGATATCGCTGGTAAGAAACCGGCTGAAATCAAGCCGGTTGTCGGCCGGCAGATAGACGCGCACGCCGTCGATCATCAGCGGCACTTGCCAGCGCCCGAAGCCGCGGACGAAGATGTCGGTCTCGTTGCGCTGACCGGCGGTGGACTGGGTGCTGACAACGCCGGGGACGAGGCTCACAGCCTGTTCGAGGGTCTGCTTCTCAAACGTCCATGTCTCCTCGCGCGTTATGGTCGAGCCGCCGACTCCAGTTCCGCCCTGCCCTGCGCCGGATACATAGATCTCGCCGAGTTGATAAACTCCGCCCCGGTCCTGAGCTTCCGCGGCAACCGTCATCGCGACAACAGCCACCGACGACAGGAGCACGCTCCTGCTCACAGAATTCCTGGATTGCACCCCGCCCCCCAACGATTCGATATGTATGAAAGAATATATCGAAGCTAGAGAAAAGAGGCCGCATCGACGATGCGACATATTGACACAAATACAACGGTGCCGGAGTTCCGGGCCTGACCACGATCCAGCACCTGATGCGATGAAGATGCGCAAAGTCACGGAGCGCCGCCGCGCGCTGCGATCTGGTCCGGGCAGTGGCAAGTCAGCCGGACCACGACAGGAGCCAATGTCATGTTCGAGAATTCCAGCGACTCCGAACTGCGTATCCTCACGACGAAGAGCTCGCCGATGTCACCGGCGGCGTCTCTCGCAACATCGACAGCCCATTCGTCCAGGTCGTCCCGCTGACCGCCATGGCGGTCTCGCAAGGCTGCGTCGTGGCCGGCGTGGTTGGGATCAGCCAATAGACGGCCGCCTTCAACAGAGCCGCGATCTGGACAACGCGGCTCCCTCGGCCGTGCCGCTGCTCCCGCCAGGCAGATGCGTTAACGCTTTGCTAACCATACACCGGGCAAATTTTGCCGGGTGGAATCCGAGTGAAGTCGAGTGTCGTCAGCCGCGTAGAACGGGAGGGTCCCGTGGACGCCAGTGCGGTACCCCACTTACGGAATGGCGGCCCCGCGGCCGCCGCGCAGACGCTCGGGGCGCGCGAACGGCATTCGCGAGGGGAAACGGCGACGATGGCGGGCATGACGGCGGGTCAGGGCGCGGACGCCTCAATCCCTGGTTTTCCGAGCTTCAGCGAGATCGGGGCCATGCTGCGGCGCGGCGATCTCGCGCTTGCCTTCGGAGTCCTGACCATTCTCGTGGTCCTGATCCTGCCGCTGCCGTCGATGGTCCTCGACCTGTTTCTGGCGATCTCGATCACACTGTCAATTCTGATTTTGATGACCGCGCTGTTCATCCAGGCGCCGCTCGAGTTTTCATCCTTTCCGACCGTTCTGCTGATCGCGACCATGCTGCGGCTGTCGCTCAACCTCGCCTCGACGCGGCTGATCCTGTCGCATGGGCATGAAGGCTCGGCCGCCGCCGGCCACGTCATCGAAGCCTTCGGCAACTTCGTGATGGGCGGCAACTTCGTGATCGGCATCATCGTGTTCGCGATCCTGGTGATCGTGAACTTCGTGGTCATCACCAAGGGTTCCGGCCGCATCGCCGAGGTGGCGGCGCGCTTCCAGCTCGACTCCATGCCCGGCAAGCAGATGGCGATCGACGCCGACCTCTCCGCCGGCCTGATCGACGAAAAGACCGCCAAGGAACGTCGCAAGGCGCTGGAGGACGAAAGCGGCTTCTTCGGCGCCATGGACGGCGCCTCGAAGTTCGTGCGCGGAGATGCGGTCGCCGGCCTGCTCGTCGTCTTCATCAACGTCATCGGCGGTATGATCATCGGCATCGCGCAGCAGGGCCTGAGCTTCGCCGACGCGGCGCGCAGCTACACGGTGCTGACCGTCGGCGACGGGCTGGTGACACAGATTCCCGCACTGATCGTCTCGACCGCCGCCGGTCTTCTGGTTTCCAAGGCCGCCGTCACCGGCGCCGCCGACAAAGCGCTGATGAAGCAGCTTTCCGGCTATCCGCAGGCGCTCGGCATGTCGGCCGGGGTGATGCTGGTGCTGGGACTATTGCCGGGCATTCCGATGCTACCGTTCGTCGCGCTCGGCGGCGGCGCGGCGGCGCTGGCATGGACCTCGCGCAAACATCAGCGTGCCGCGGCCGTCGAGGCCAAGGCGGCGGCATCATCCGAAGCCAACGCCGCAGCGGCCCAGGCGACTGCCGAGGAGCCGATCTCGGCGGCGCTGAAGATCGACGATCTGAAGATCGAACTGGGTTATGCGCTGTTGCCGCTGGTCAATGGTCCGGACGGCCAGGATCGCCTGACCGAGCAGATCAAGGCGTTGCGCCGCTCGCTCGCGATCGAGATGGGATTCGTGATGCCGGCGGTGCGGATTCTCGACAACGTGCAGCTCGAGGCCAACACCTACATCATCAAGATCAAGGAAGTCGACGCCGGCTCCGGACGGATCTGGCCGAACCAGTACATGGTGATGGACCCCGCCGGCGATCAGGTCGACGTCCCCGGCATTCACACAACCGAACCGACCTTCGGTCTGCCGGCGACGTGGGTCGACGCCTCGCTGAAGGAAGAGGCTTCGCTGAAGGGCTATACCGTCGTCGATTCCGCAACCGTGGTTTCGACCCACCTCACCGAACTGCTCAAGACCAACATGTCGGACCTGTTGTCGTACGGCGAGGTGCAGAAACTTCTGAAGGATCTGCCCAAGGAACAAGGCGAACTGGTCAAGGACATCGTCCCGGCCCAGATCACGATCTCGGGTATCCAGCGCGTGCTCCAGCTTCTGCTCGCCGAGCGCATCTCGGTGCGCGATCTCTCCACCATCCTGGAAGGCATCGCCGATGCGCTGGCCTTCTCGCGAAACCCGGCGACGCTGGTCGAGCATGTGCGCGCCCGCCTCGCGCGCCAGATCTGCGCCCAGAACACTTCGGTCAACGGCTACCTGCCGCTGGTCGCGCTGTCAGCGAAATGGGAGCAGGCCTTTGCCGAATCCATCATCGGCCAGGGCGAAGAGCGCAGCCTCGCGATGCAGCCCTCAAAGCTGTCCGAATTCATGACCGCGGTGCGCGACCGCTTCGAGCATGCGGCGCGTGAAGGCGAAGCGCCGGTGCTCGTGACCTCGGCCGCGATCCGGCCGTTCGTCCGCTCGCTGGTCGAGCGGTTCCGCGCCCAGACCCCGGTGCTGTCGCAAGCCGAGATCCATCCGCGCGCCCGCCTCAAGACCGTCGGAAGCATCTGATCGCCCGTCGAATCACGTCGCCGTGGATGCGGCATTTTGGCATCAGACAAGTGATTTAAGTCTGACCGCTCAGGAACGCGTTTCGGCAGGCCGATCAAACGGTAGCTTAACGTTAAAACGCTGATATAATTGCAAAATCACAAACTTTGGCACAAGGTACAGGTGGATGCGCTCGCGCTGCTTCACACCTTTTCACGGCTTTGTGATGGCCTCTTCGGAACGTCACGGACGCTTCCTACGTTTTCAAGGCGCGAAATCATGAACCTGTAGGCGGACGACGGAGACACATCTCCAAAGGAAGTTAACGCCAGGAGGCTTCCAATGAACCACTCGATTTACAGCGCGGATCGGACGACCCACCTGAAAATCGTGGTTGTCGCTCTCGTCGCAGGAATTGCGGTAGCTGGTTTCGCCATTTCGGCGCGCGTGAATACCGACGACGGCTATACGCAAACTGCCCGCGTCATCAAGGTCGGCAAGCCGATGGCGGTCACGAGTTCCGACGCAATGGTGGTTCGCTGATGAATTTAAGGAATCACGAGGCTTCTTTACATTTGCCCCCCGAAGTCGCCGCGTGAGTCGTAGAGGACCCCACTAACCCCAAGTGGACTACGATGGAAAACGCCCGCCCCCCACGGGCGTTTTCTTTTGCGCTCATGAAACGTCAGCGCACCAGCCGCGAACCCGATTCCGGCCGCGGACAATGTTCCCTTCCCCAGCCCCGTTTCATCGTCGGAGCAGCGTGGAGCGCCCGGCTTTCGCGAAAAACAAAACCCGGGCGGAGCGGCCCGGGTTCGATGAATGTGAATTGCCGAAGCCGCGTTCAGGCTATTGCGGCACCCATGCGCGCCCGCATCAGGCCGATGCTGTCGAGGTCGGCCTGCTCGCGGGCGTTCTCTTCCGCACGCTCGCGCGCCTGATCGCGCTCGTCGAGCAATTCGACCTTCTTCAGCTCCTCGAAAGCCTCCGCCAGCCCGATCTTGGCTTCTTCAAGCTGGACGCGCAGTTCATCAGCCGAACGGGTCAGGTTTTCACGGCGCTGGATCGCCGCCTTGGCATAGGTCGGATAGGCGAAATGCGCCGGATCGTTGATCCCCGCGCGCTCCTGCTCGATTTCGATCTCACGCTCCAGATCGACCGACATGCGCTGGAAGTCAGCGATCATGCTCTCGATCTGGGCCACCCTCCGTCGCTTCTCCTCGACCTGGAATTTCCTCAGGCGGATCAGCGTTTCACGCGACTTCATCGACTCATACTCCCCCAGAAGTCCCAATTGAGCAGGACACACTGGCACCGCTTGCGAGGCTCGCCGGCACCTCTCTGATAACAAGCGGATGATGACCCGACAAAGTTAGCTTTCCGTTTCCAAGGTCTTAAGGATTTGCTGCAACCGCCGATAACCGTCCTCGATGCTGGTCACCTCGTCCTTGGCCTGGCGCAGGAAATCTTCCAGGACAGGATTGAGTCGGATCGCCTCGTCGACCTCGGCGTTGGAGCCCGCCCGGTAGGCGCCGAGGCGGATCAGTTCCTCCATGTCGGAATAGGTGGCCATTACCTGACGCCCCCGCGTGATGACCGGCAGGAAGGCCGGATCGGCGGATTTCGGCATGGTGCGCGAGACGGACTTCAGAACGTTGATCGCGGGATAGCGGCCGCGCTCGGCGATCGAGCGCTCCATCACGATGTGACCGTCGAGAATGCCGCGCACCGCATCCGCCACCGGCTCGTTGTGATCGTCGCCGTCCACCAGCACCGTGAAAATGCCGGTGATGGTCCCCTTGTCGGCTCCCGGGCCGGCGCGCTCCAAAAGCTTCGGCAATTCGGTGAACACAGTCGGCGTGTAGCCTTTCGTGGTCGGCGGTTCGCCGGTCGACAATCCGATTTCGCGCTGCGCCATGGCAAAACGCGTCACCGAATCCATCATGCACATCACGTCCTTGCCTTCGTCGCGAAAATATTCCGCGATGGCGAGCGTCAGATAGGCAGCCTGCCGCCGCATCAAAGCAGGTTCGTCGGAGGTCGCAACCACGACCACGGATCGCGCGAGCCCCTCCTCGCCGAGGTCATCCTGCAGGAATTCCTGCACCTCGCGGCCGCGTTCGCCGACCAGTCCGATCACCGATACGTCGGCGTCTGCGTTGCGCGCCAGCATCGACAGCAGCACCGATTTGCCGACGCCGGAACCGGCGAAGATGCCGAGCCGCTGGCCGCGGCAACAGGTCAGGAACGTGTTCAGCGCGCGGACGCCGAGATCGAGCGGCTCCCCGACCCGCTTGCGCGAATGCGCCGGCGGCGGCGAATTGCGGAACGGCACCGGCGCCGGCCCTTGCGACAATGCCCCCTTGCCGTCGATCGGCTCGCCCATGGCGTTGAGAACCCGGCCAAGCCAGGAGGCCGACGGACGCACCTGACCGGAGGCATTGGCGATTACGGCGCGGCAACCGCGCCGCACTCCATCAAGGCCGGCGAACGGCATGACCACGGCATTGTCGCCGCTGAAGCCGACCACCTCCGCCGGGATGACACGGCCACCGCCGGTCTCGATCACAATACGAGCCCCGACCGACATCGCGTGGATGGGGCCGGCAATCTCGACCATGAGCCCACGCACGCCCACTACGCGGCCATAAATATTGACGCGCTCGATGTCGCCGAGCTGCTCGGCGAGGCCTTTCATCGCGAAAACCTTAAGTTTCCGCGCATTAGCAGACCCCCTTTAACCTCGTGTTTACCCGCATCGTTAATCATTGCGTCACTGTCTTTGGTGACTGAGCGCGCCTGTCTTCAGGACGAAGGCGAGTCGCGGGAGTCGGTTAGGCCCGGCTTTTAATGTGGAGCCTGAGCGCAAGCGGATAGGAAAAGCTGCTTCTATGCAACATCTTATGGCGATTCGATGAAAATTGCACCGTTTGATCTTGCACAACAGAATCAGTTTTTGTTAACCATAGGCGGTCAGGATCCGAATCAGTTGCTTAAAGGCGTTTCCAGTGCCGCAAGTATTGCGGCCGGCCTGACGCCCGGCGCGGCGACGATTAGGGGACTGGCATGCGCGTTTTGCTGATTGAGGATGATAGCGCCGTCGCGCAGTCGATTGAGCTGATGCTCAAGTCCGAGAGCTTCAACGTCTATACGACGGATCTCGGCGAAGAAGGCGTCGATCTCGGCAAACTCTACGACTACGACATCATCCTTCTCGACCTGAACCTGCCAGACATGTCCGGTTACGACGTGCTCAAGCAGCTTCGCGTCTCCAAGATCAAGACACCCATTCTGATCCTCTCCGGCCTCGCCGGCATCGAGGACAAGGTCAAGGGTCTCGGCGTCGGCGCCGACGACTACATGACGAAGCCCTTCCACAAGGATGAGCTGGTCGCCCGCATTCATGCGATCGTGCGCCGCTCCAAGGGGCATGCCCAGTCGGTGATCCAGACCGGCGATCTCGTGGTCAATCTCGACACCAAGACGGTGGAAGTCGGCGGCCAGCGTGTCCACCTCACGGGCAAGGAATACCAGATGCTGGAGCTGCTCAGCTTGCGCAAGGGCACCACGCTGACCAAGGAAATGTTCCTCAACCACCTCTATGGCGGCATGGACGAGCCGGAGCTGAAGATCATCGACGTCTTCATCTGCAAGCTGCGCAAGAAGCTCGCCAACGCCTCGGAAGGACGCAACTTCATCGAGACCGTTTGGGGCCGCGGCTACGTCTTGCGCGAACCGCATGAGGACGACGTCCGCATCCCGGCCTGACCACTTCACCGTTCCTCCCAGACTGACCCCGCCGCAATTGGCGGGGTTTTTGTTTTGAGACGCAAGCCTGCATCCGACCGAGGGTCGGTTTCGATCCGGCCGTGAACCCGTCGCCGGGTTGCCTCGACTGACACCGCAGGACCGATGATCCGAGCTTGAGGGTATCCACGGGGGCTGACATGATCCTGCAATCGCTGGCCGGGCTGCCGGCATTCCTGCTCTATTTCTGCACCGGCCTGATCGCGGTCTTGCTGTATCTGTTCGCCTATACCCGCGTCACGCCGCACGACGAATTCAAGCTGATCTGCGACAACAATCCTGCGGCCGCGATCGCGCTCGGGCTCAGTCTAATCGGGTTCGTCATTCCGGTTGTCAGCGCCATCATGCACACCGTCAACGTGATCGATTGCCTGATCTGGAGCGTGATCGCGCTGATCGTGCAGATCGCCGTCTACTACATCGTGAAAATTCCAGTGCCCAACCTGTCGGGCCGGATCGCCGCCGGCGAACTCGCGCCCGCGATCTGGCTGGGCCTGTCGTCGATCGCCGCCGGTGCGATCAACGCGGCATCGATGGTCTACTGACCATGGCAAGGCCTCCCGCCGAACCGTTCGGGAAACGACGCCTGCCGCCGCTCGAACCCTCGCCCCCGCCGAAACGCTCCGGACGCGTCGCGCTGCTGGTGATGGGCACGCTCGCGGTCGGCGGCGGAGCCTATGCGCTGATGCCGCACGACGATTGCGAGTCCAACCGTCCTGGCGTCGCGGCGTCCGGAATGCCCGGTCAGGCCGCCACGACCTGCAATTCAGGTTCATCGAGCGGCGGACACGGCAGCGGCTGGTCGTCGCGATCAGGCTTTTACGGCGGCGATTCCTCGTCGAGCCATTCCTCGTCATCATCCGAAACCGGCGGCGGCCCGATCACACGCGGAGGTTTCGGCGGCTTCGCCCATGCGATCTCATCTCATTTTTCCGGCGGCTGACCCTCCTTCCGGATTGCGAGCCTCCGATATGCAACGCATCGCCTGCCCCGAACGCGACGACTGGCAAATCACCGCCGAAAACGCGGGCTTCGCGTTTCATACGCTCGACGGCGAGCGTTACTGGGACGAGCGCGCCTATTACGCCTTCACGCTCGAGGAAATCGAACATGGGATCGAGGCGCCGACCGGCGAAATCCATTCCATGTGCCTCGAACTGGTCAAGCGGGCGATGAATGACGAAAGCGTGCTACGCCGCCTCAGGATTCCGCAGGCCTGCTGGCCGATCCTCACCGATAGCTGGCGGCGCGGCGACGCCACGCTCTACGGCCGCTTCGACTTCTGCTTCAGCGGTCAGGGTCCGGCGAAACTGCTCGAATACAATGCCGATACGCCCACCTCGCTGTTCGAGGCCGCGGTGTTTCAATGGACCTGGCTCGAGCAGGCGATGGAGCGCCAGATCATCCCGAACGGAGCCGATCAGTTCAACTCTATCCATGACAAGCTGATCGCGCGTTGGCGGGAGATCGGAGCGAACGGCCATCTGCATCTGACCGGGCTATACGAGAACCCGGAGGATGCGGTGACGCTGAACTATCTCGAGGACACCGCCCGGCAAGCCGGCCTGCAGACGACGTCGCTGGAGATCGAAAGCATCGGCGTCGACGGTACCAGCCAATTCGTCGATCTCGACGATCGCCGCATCGAGCTTGCGTTCAAACTCTACCCCTGGGAATGGATGCTGCGCGACAGCTTCGGCTCCCGGATTCGGACCGCAACGACGCGCTGGATCGAGCCGCCCTGGAAGGTCGTGCTCTCCAACAAGGGAATTCTGCCGCTGTTGTGGGAGATGTTTCCCAATCATCCCAACCTGCTGCCCGCCTATTTCGAAGACGATGCCGAGGTGGGCAGGCTCGGCAGTTCCTACGTGCGTAAGCCGATCTACTCCCGTGAAGGCGCCAACGTCGAACTGGTCTGCGATGGAACGGCGCTGGAGCGGCAAAGCGGGCCCTATGGCAGCGAGGGGTTCGTGCGGCAGGCCTTCGCGCCGCTCCCGAGCTTCGAAGGCATGTATCCGGTCATCGGAAGCTGGATCGTCGGCGACCAGACTTGCGGGCTCTCGATTCGCGAGGACGCGAACCCGATCACTGGCAACACGTCGCGCTTTCTTCCGCACGCGATCCTGTAAAACCGCGCAGCATCATTCCGGACGCCGCGCCATACGGCTCGCCCGGAATAATATTTGAGAATAATATTTGAAACGTGTCAGGCCCGGGCGGCGGCGGACTTGGCCGACGGCATGCCCGGAACCAGCGACGGCGCGCTGACGTAATTAGGCCGATAGAGACCTCGTTTGTCCGGATGAGGCTTGAACGCGTCGGTCAACCCGACCACGGTTTCCGCGGCGCCGAGCGCGAGAAAACCATCGCTCTCCATCCGCTTCGCAAGCCGCTGGAAAATGCTGACCTTGGTTTCCTGATCGAAATAGATCAGCACGTTGCGGCAGAAGATCACATCGAACGTGCCGAGGTGAGAAAAATCCTGCAGCAGGTTGAGCTGACGGTGCTGAACCATCGCGCGAATGTCGGCATTGATCTGCCAGAGTTCGCCGACCTGCTTGAAATACTTGATGAGCAACTGAATGGGCAGCCCGCGCTGCACCTCGAACTGACTGTAGAGGCCGGATCGCGACTTTTCGAGCACCTCGGTCGACAGATCGGTGGCGATGATCTCGGTGCGCCATCCGGCCAGCGCCGGACCGTATTCCTTGAGGCACATCGCGATCGAATACGGCTCCTGTCCGGTCGAACCGGCGGCGCACCAGATCCGCAGGCTGCGGCGAGCCGTCCGGGCCTGCACCAGCGCCGGGATCACGGTGTCCCGCAGGTGTTCGAACGGGGTCTTGTCCCGAAAGAAGAAGGTTTCGTTGGTGGTCATCGCCTCGACGACCTCAACGATCAACGCCCCGGCGCCGTTCTTCATTTTCTGCACAAGGTCGCTGATGCCTGAAAGTCCAGCCTTGCGGGCAAGCGGCGTCAGGCGGCTCTCGACCAGATATTGCTTGTCGGCGGCGAGATCGAGTCCGGACTGGTCCTTCAGGAACATGCGCAGATACTCAAAATCAAGCGGTGTCACGAATGGCCTCCCGCAAACAACCGAACGAGTTTCGGTGCAATTTGTTGAAGCGGCAAAACGGCCGCGCAAATTCCGGCCTGGGCGGCTGCGCCCGGCATTCCCCACACCACGCTGCTCGCTTCGTCCTGCGCGATGACACTTCCTCCCGCGGCGACGATCTGCTTGCCGCCGCGCATTCCGTCCGATCCCATCCCCGTCAGGATGACGGCCAGAATACCTCCCTGCCAGATGTCGATCGCAGACGTGAACAGCGGATCGACGGCCGGTTTGCAGAAGTTCACCGGCGGGCCGTCGTCGAGCGCGATGACCCCGCCCATGCCCTTTCGCACCACCCGCATGTGGCGACCGCCCGGGGCAATATAGATTCGTCCGGGCTTCACGGCCTCCTCGTGCACGCCCTCCTGCACCGGGCGTCCGGCGACCCGCGCCAGATGTTCTGCGAGAATGGTCGTGAAGGTCGGTGGCATGTGCTGCGTGATCAGCACCGGAACGGTGTCGATCACAGGGCCTATTCCGGCCACCAGCGTCATCAGCGCCTGCGGCCCGCCCGTTGACGAACCAATCAGCAGCACGCGCGGCGGCAGCAGGCTGAAGGAACGCAGTGCCGGTGCGGGTTGCGCCGGCGCAGGAGCGGCCTGAGCGGGACTCGGCGCCGGTTCGTGCGGCGCCAGCGGCGGCGCGGCGACCGCCGCCGGACGACGACGCTTCGCCGCCAAATTCCGGATCTTCTGGATCAGGTCGTGCTTGAAGATATCGGCCGCCGCGATCTCGCGGGTGCTCTCCGGCTTCGGAATGTAATCCGCCGCGCCGAGCGACATGGCCTTGAAACTGATCTCCGCGTTGCGGCGGGTGAGCGTCGAGGCCATGATGATGATGAGGTCGGGTTTCTTGGCCAGCAATTGCGGCAGCGCGGAAATGCCGTCGAGACCTGGCATTTCGATATCGAGGACGACGACATCGGGATTGGCGCGCTCGACCTGGCTGACCGCATCGAGCCCAGTGCGCAGCGAAGCCGCCACCATCATGTCGGGTTCAGCCTCGATCCAACGGGAAATCAGCCCGCGAATGACGACCGAGTCGTCGACCACCATGACGCGCAACGGCTCCTGCCGTTCTGAATCCAAAGCCGCCGGACTTGCCAAAGCAGTACTCATGACCCACCAGACGCAACCACGAACAAGACGATTTCTGCGCCGGGCGATCCGGTACGGCGCGGCTAATTTCAGATCAGACCGATTTCGTGAAACTTCGCCGTCACGATGTCCTTGTCGAAGGGCTTCATGATGTATTCGTTGGCGCCGGCATGAAGCGCGCGGGCGATATGCGCGACGTCGTTCTCCGTGGTGCAAAACACCACCTTCGGCTGATCGCCGCCGGGCATCCGACGCAGGTTGCGAAGGAATTCGTAACCGTCCATGACCGGCATGTTCCAGTCCAGGAGCACGGCATCGGGCAGTTCGCGCTTGCAGGCATCAAGCGCTTTCTCGCCGTCCTCCGCCTCGACGATATGGAAATTGAAGCCTTCCAGGATACGCCGCGCGACCTTACGGATAACGCTCGAATCATCCACGACCAGACACGTTTTCATTTCGGCCTCCGCCTCTTTCAACCTTCATGACGGGACGTTTTCCCGATGACCCCAGTTACCGCCGGTTCAAGCTGCAAGCTTGTCGGGTGCGATCTCCAAAATCCGATCGACATCGAGGACGACCATCAATTGTCCGTCCAGCCGATGCACACCCGCCGACAGCTCCGTCATCCGCGCATCGAGATTGGCTGGATTGATCTCGCGGCTTTCATCCGGAAGCGCCATGACCTCGCCGATCGAATCGATCAGGAGTCCGTAAGACTCACCCCGCAGTTCCACGCCGACGGCCATCGGCGGGCGATCGGCCTCTTGCTTCGGAAGACCTAATCGCGCGCGCATATCGATCGCGGTGACGATACGGCCGCGCAAATTCAAGACACCCGCCACGTCGTTCGATGCCAGCGGCACGCGGGTCAGGCGCTCGGGCTTGAACACGTCCTGCACCCGCGCAATCGGCAGCCCGAACAACTGCCCGCCGATCGTCGCGGTCACATATTCGGTAAACGCGCTTTCGCCGCCTTGATTTACCATGCTCATGCTCTGATCCTTCATGCCGCCACCCGGTTTGTTTCGGCGGTCTGTTCCTTCAGCGCCGCAATGAGGCCGGGCCGGTCGAACTTGGCGACGTAATCGTGGAAGCCGGCCTGACGACCGCGCTCGATCGCGGCCGGAGAAATCATCGACGACAACGCGATGATCGGAGTTCCGCTGAGGCGGCGATCGGAGCGCACCGTCTCGGCGAACTCGAAACCGTTCATGTCAGGCATTTCGATATCGGTGAGGATCGCGTCGAACTCCTGACCCGACCGCAGAACGACGAGACCTTCCTGCGCGTTGGTCGCGAGGCGGACCTGGTATCCTGCGGCCTTGAGAACCGGCGCCAGCATGTTGCGGAAAAAGGCGCTGTCATCCACCAGCAGCACCGATCGCGTGGCGGCGTCGGCACGCATCTCCTTGCGCTTGAACCAGTCGGAAAAGGCCATCGGCAGGAAATGACCGATATCGATCACATCCGTCGCCCTGCCCTTGATGACGGCGGAGCCGAGAATGCCCTGCTGATTGCTCGACACCTCGATGTTCAGCCGCTCCTCGACGATGTCGATGATCTCATCGACCACCAGTCCCGCCGCACGGCCCTCGTCAGCAAACACCAGGACGGCTTGCGACCCCTCTTTCCCGACCGAAACGCCCTCCATCTGCACCAGCGGCATGAGTTGATCGCGGTACTGCACCATATAGCGACCGTCGGAGATCTCGATCTTGTCGACACCGATCTCCTCCAGCCGCGTGACGAGCGCGAGCGGCACGGCCTTGGGCTGGTCCGATCCGGCGCGGAACACCAGCAGCGAGGTCATCTGCTCGGCGTCGCCGGCGCCCGCGCCGCGTTCGTCTGCGATTTCCTGCTGCGTCGCGACCGATGCACCGAGCGCGTGCGCAATGCCATTCGGGTCGATGATCATGATCACGGCACCGTCGCCGAGAATGGTGTTGCCCGAGAACATGCCGATATGCCGCAGCATGGTCGACATCGGCTTGACCACGATTTCCTCGGTATGGAATACGCCGTCCACGACGATGCCGAAGGTCTGGTTTCCGACCTGCGTGACCACGATGAAACCGTTCTCCGGGTCGCTGGACACGCCATCGTCGATCTTCAGAAGCTTCTTCAGGTGCATCAGCGGCAACAGCTTGTTGCGCAGCCGCAGGACCGGAGTTTCCTTGATACGTTCGATACGGTGCTCCGAATTGGCCCGCGCGCGCACCAGCTCGACCACCGAGAGCTGCGGTATCGCGTAACGCTCGCCCGCAGCCTCCACGATCAATGCCGATACGATCGCCAGCGTCAGCGGAATCTTGACTGTGATGCTCGAGCCCTCGCCGGCCACCGACTTGACGTCGATGGTGCCGCCGATCTGATCAATGTTGGAACGCACAACGTCCATGCCCACGCCGCGTCCGGAAACAGCGGTCACGGCGGCCGCGGTCGAGAATCCCGGCGCGAAGATGAACTTGTGGATCTGCGCCTCGGTCATCTTCTCGAGTTCGGCCTCGGTCGCGAGGCCGTTCTGAATCGCCTTGGCCTTGATGCGCTCGGTGTTGAGGCCGCGGCCATTGTCGGCGATGCAGATGATGATGTGGCCACCCTCATGATAGGCCAACAGGCGGATGGTGCCCTGTTCCGGCTTGCCTGCCTTGAGCCGTTCCGCCGGCGTTTCGAGGCCATGATCGGCGGAATTGCGCACCATGTGCGTCAGCGGATCCTTGATCAGATCGAGAACCTGACGGTCGAGCTCGGTGTCGGCGCCATGCATCTCGAGTTCGATCTGCTTGCCGAGCTCGCTCGACAGGTCGCGCACGATCCGCGGCAGCTTCTGCCAGGCATTGCCGATCGGCTGCATGCGCGTCTTCATGACGCCTTCCTGCAACTCGGCCGTGACGTTGGACAGCCGTTGCAACGGCACCTTGAATTCGTTGTCTTCGTGCCGGCGGCTGATCTCAAGCAACTGGTTGCGCGTCAATACGAGCTCGGACACCATCGTCATCAGATGCTCGAGCGTATCGACGTTGACGCGGATCGACTGGTGAGAGACCCGATCGCTTTCAGGAGTGTCTTCCGCTTTTTTCGGCGCCGCCTTGACGGCAGGCTTCGAAGCGGCCGACGCGGGCGCCCCGGACGCCGGTTGCGGAGCGGGCGCAGGCTGCGGAGCGGCAGGCGCGGCCGACTCGACCTCCGTTTCCCGGAACGCGCGCTCGAGATCATCAAGCGATACTTCGCCCGGACGAAGCTGACGTTCGAGAACTTGATAAGTAAGCGTCCCCGCCGTTTCGGCATCCAGCGCTTCGGCGGCAGGCTCGGGAGCGGAAGCGGCAGCTTCGGAAGCACCATGCTCCGCCATGTGATGGAGCAACTCGATCAGATCGGTATCCGATCCTTCCGGTTCGGCTTCGGTCGCCTCGAGCTGACCCAGGATATCCCTGATGCGATCGATGGTGGAGAGAATGAGCGTCACGGCCTCGCCGGTCACCGGCATGCCATCGCGAAACTTGCCCATCAGCGTTTCCGCCGCGTGGGCGAGCGCCTCCAGCCTCGGAAGACCCAGAAAGCCGCACGTGCCCTTGATGGTGTGGACCAGCCGAAAGATATTATCCAATATCTTCGCGTTGTTCGGATCCTGCTCGAAACTGACGAGCTGATTGTCGACGGTATCCAGACTCTCGTTGGTCTCGGTCAGGAATTCGCGGAGGAGATCATCCATTGCCTTCTGGCCCTCGAACTGCCGGGGCGACGTCGTCGCGCCTTTTCGCGGCCCGGCCAGTTTCAACCCAAAGCATTTAATATTGGTTGAGCAAGCGGAAAAGAATACGCCCGACGACCGGTACGGCGGACTCGTCGCGATACGCCTCCGAGCAACGTCATCGCATCCTTCAGGATTGTGGCCGATCCGAATACAAGGCGTTCGACCTTGATTTAGCAGCGAAAAGGAACGCACCCGGTAACCGGATTAAAACCCTGGCGCTGATCTCCGCGAACCCGGAAACCATTCATTCACCTTATCAGGCGACGCCGAACTCAACGGGCGCTCACAACCACTTTCTCGCTGTCGGCGACGGTCGAGACATGGATACCGCAGGCCTCAGCAAGCAGACGGGTGTAGTAGGGCTGAATCGCATGCGCATCGACGGCGCCGGTGGCACCGGACGAGAGAAGATCGACGACGTTCTGCGATACGCGAGCGTTCATGCCCGCCGCAGTGATCTGAAAGCCTATGGTCTCGCCTTCGCCCAGCGGATCGACGGTCAGCACGCCGCCACGCGGAATCATCTGCTGTGCGATCACCAACAAGTTGAGCAGCAGCTTCACCCTGTTCTTTGGCAAGAGAAGGCGCGGTAAATTCCAGGCGATCGTGATCTTGCCGTCCTCAAAATGGCCTTTCGCCATGGCCTGCGCATCGCCGAGATCGATCTGCGCGCCGGCCGACCCCGCGGCGCCGAATGCGAGACGGCAGAACTGCAGCCGTGCCGAGGCGGTTTTGGCGCTTTTGCGAATCAGATCGAGCGCGAATTCGCGATCGTCCGGCTTCGGATTGTCGTCCAGCACCTCCAGCCCGTTGACGATTGCGCCCACCGGACTAATGAGGTCATGACAGACGCGCGAACACAGCAGGGCTGCGAGTTCGAGCATATCGGGAACGGGACCGGGAGACGACGTGCCAGACATAATACCTGCTCCTGGGATCCGTTTCGGCAAATCCGCAGCAACCGGACTTGCGGCGCGCGGACCGGGCGAATCAAAGAATCTCCGTGGCTTGATACACTGCCGGAGCCTGTGCTGCCACCGCAAGGCGGTTGCCGCTGTTCCACCGCGCCGGGCAAGGATGCTTCGAACGTGCCGGTGATCGACGCCCAAACGGCTGCGGCGCTGATGAATCCGCTCACCGCATTGGTGGCGAAAGCGGGCGCTGCCGTCCTCTCGGTCAGCCGCGATCGCATGACGATCAGCGGCAAGGCCGACGGGTCTCCCGTGACCGAAGCCGATCTCGCCTCCGACCGGATCATCGCCGACGGACTCGCGCGGCTCTGCCCCGATATTCCGCTGCTCTCGGAAGAGCGCGTGCATCTTGCCGCGCCGCCTTATGCCGGCAGCCTCTTCGTGATCGATCCGCTCGACGGCACCAAGGAATTCATCGCCGGCCGAGACGAATTCACCGTCAATCTCGCGATCGTGACGGACGGCGTGCCGCTGTTGGGCATCATCGGCGCGCCCGCGCTCGGTTCGATCTGGCGAGGTCTCGTCGGCCAGGGCGCGCAGCGCCTCGCGGTCACGGCCAATGGCGACGTCGGCGCAGCCGAGCCGATCGCGACCCGACCATTTCCCGCCCATAGTGCATGGATCGCGGCGGTCAGCCGCTCCCACGGCGACAGCCGCTCGAACGCCTTCATCGACAGCCGGCCCGGCGCGGTGCGCAAGCCGCTCGGCTCCGCCGTCAAGTTCTGCCGGATCGCGGAGGGCGGAGCCGATATCTATCCCCGTCTCGCCCCGACCGGCGAATGGGACGTTGCAGCGGGCCATGCACTGGTCGTCGCCGCCGGCGGCAAGGTCACGAACGGGAGCGGCGCTCCGTTGCGTTTCGGCGAATCGCGCGAGGGATTTCTGGTGCCGGAGTTTATCGCCTGGGGCGATCCCACGACCGTTCCCTGACGCGGCCTGCCGGCCTGCACCTATTGCGCCAACGTTTCCTTCAGCACGGCCCAGCGACGCGTCGCGTCATGCAGATAGCGCGCCGGATCGGCCGCGAAAGCAGCGCGGGTGTCCTCATGGCCGAACAGGTAAAGCCGCTGGCCGACAATCAGCCAGAGCCGGGCAGTTCCGGCGAAAGTCACCCCCCGCGCAACGTCCACCGGATCATAACCGCCGAAACGCGGGCTATACACGTCCGGATTGGCGACAAAAAACGCTCTATTGTCGGGATTGCTGAAGCGCCAGACGGCGCCGCCCTGCGACACCTCGAAGGCGGGATCGCCCTGCACCGCCCGGGCGTCGGTAAAGAACGCGACGGGATCGAACCCGCCGATCGCCAGCCCCGTATAGCGGTCGGCCACGACCCGCTCGGAGGTCGCTGCTCTGGCCGCGAGGTCCAGCCTGGCGCAGGCCAACCCGCATCCCAGCAAGGCGATCGCGACTATTCCGAGGCGCAAGCCGTTTCCTTCCTGCCGCCGTGCCGTCATAGTTGGTGCGGATAACGTGCGAGTCGAGGGGACGATCGCCGCATTGTACTGACGGCCTGTCAGCATCGGGTTAAAGACGCGGCGACAAGTTTCGCTACCTTGGGGGTACTTCCATGACTTTGATTTCACGCCTTGCAGCGGTCGCGCTCGCTGCCGTGACGACGTTCTGGATCGTGCCGGCGCCCGCACAGCAGCAGTCCGCGCCGCCATACGAGGCGCCTCCGGGCCAGCAACTGCCGCCGCCGCAACGGCACGCCGGCCCCGGCAACTATTCCTCGGACGAATTGCTCAAATCCGGGACCCGGTTTTTCGGCAATGTCTCTCGAGGCCTCGCCTCGGTCATCGAGCGCGCCGTGAGCCAGTGGGGCCTGCCGAACGGTTACATCCTGGGCGAGGAAGGCTCAGGCGCCTTCGTCGCCGGTCTGCGCTATGGCGAGGGCACCCTCTACACCAAGAATGCCGGTGACCTGAAAGTCTATTGGCAGGGTCCGTCGGTCGGTTTCGACTGGGGCGGCGACGGCGCCCGTACCATGACGCTGGTCTATAACCTGCCGGCCACCAATGCGATCTATCAGCGATTCGCGGGCATCGACGGTTCCGCCTACATCGTCGGCGGCTTCGGCATGACGGCGCTGACCGCGAACAACATCGTGCTGGTACCGATCCGGTCCGGCCTCGGGCTCAGGCTTGGCGCCAATATCGGCTATCTGAAGTTCACGCCGAGGGCGACCTGGAACCCGTTCTGAGACCCTGACGGCTTCGTCCGCATTTCTCGCAGCTCCTCGGATTTCCTCCTGACCGGAATGCTCTGCGACGCGTGGCGCTGGTGTTTTGCCGGCCGCTCGTGGCATGGTAACCGAATCCTTATCCGGCTTGCGGAGCGTTGCCCATGGTCGAGCCGATCATGTACCTGGCGATCGGTTTTCTGGTTTCGATGCTGTGCGGACTGATGATCATGCCGCTCGTGCACAACCGCGCCGTCCGCCTCACCACCAAACGCCTCGAGGCGGCGACGCCGCTGTCGATGGCCGAAATCCAGGCCGATAAGGACCAGTTGCGAGCCGAATTCGCCATGTCAGCGCGACGTCTGGAAATGAGCGTCGAGCAGCTTAAGAGAAAGACCGCCAGCCAGTCCGCCGAACTCGGCAAAAAGGCCGACGCAATCAACCGCCTGAAGGTCGAGCTCGGCGAGAAGAACGCCGCGATATTCAGTCTCGAGGGCCACGAGCAGAAGGTCAAACAGCATTTGCAGTCCACCAAACAGGAGCTTGCCGCCAAGGCCGAAACCCTGCAGAGCGCGGAGCAGAAGCTCGCCCAAAGCCAGGCCGAACTCGACCGGGTTCGTCAGGAGCTGTCAGACCGCTCGCTGATGGCGGAAAGCCGGCAGGCCGAACTGTTCGTGGTGCGCGCGCAGGTCGAACGATTGCAGGGGCGGGTCAGCGAGGTCGAAAAAGAACTCGCCGACACGAAGACGCTGCTCGAACAGCAGCGCGGCGTAACCGCCTCCACCGTCCGGGAGCGTGACGACGCGCGCAAACATGTGGAAAATCTGAGCCGGCGCATCGTCACGATCGACAGCCAGCTCATCGACAAGACCAAGGAAGCGGAACGGCTCGGCGGCCGCGTCAGAGAACTCGAAAGCCAGCTTGCCGCACAGACCAAGACCCTCGCCGAGCGGGACAAGGAGAACGGCCCGTTACGCAAGGCCAATGCGGCCGCGCAACTCACCATCAACGAATTGCGTGAGGAGATCGCATCTCTGAACGGCGGCAAATCCCCGCTCATCGACGGACTGCGCAACGAAATGATCGCAGCCGAACGGGCGCTGCGCGCCGCCCACGACGAACGGGCCAAACTTCAACGCGACATCAACGTGATCCAGCGGCAGGCGGCGTCTTCGGGCACGGCAGAGCAGATGGAAAACGCCCTGTTGCGTGAGCGCATCAACGACATCGCCGCCGAGGTGTCCAGGCTGGCCATGACCATCGAGGGACCGGATTCACCGATCAAGGCCATTTTGGCGGCTGACGCAACGCCGGCCAAGACGGCGAAAGCGGTGAACGGCGCAGGCGGCAATGACGCGATTCCCTCAACCGTCTCTCTGGCCGACCGCATCCGTGCCTTGCAATCCCAGGCCTCCCGCAGCGGGCGTTAGGGCTATTCCGGCTTTGATGAAATCTAAGCCGGCTCTCGCTTTTTGATGCGTTTCTTGGCGCGAACCGGGAGCATCCGCTTCGTTGAATACGCTATCGCAGGATTAAACAACCGGCGCAGGCGCACGGTTCGCTTGACACCCCTGCCCCGCATTTCCTAAATCGCGGCTTCGGTCGTCGCTGGGCCGGCCGAAACTAGGTCCGGCGATTGACGATCAGGGCGCATAGCTCAGCGGGAGAGCGTTCCCTTCACACGGGAGAGGTCCAAGGTTCGATCCCTTGTGCGCCCACCATCTGGTCTTGCGACGCAGGCTGCCGCGCCGCACGCCATTACCACCCGACCGTTATAGTCCGACCCGATTTCTCACAGCAGATGCGTGCGCGCGAACAGGGCCCGCAACGCGTCGGTGGCCTTGCGGCTGAGCATCGCGTCGCCGGCGGCGGCCTCGAGCGCGGCGCGCGCCTCCTCGTGCAGGGCGCGAAACTCGCCCCATTCGGCAGTGCTGAGGCGCGTGATGAAATCATAGGCCTGGCCCACAGTGGCGATGGCGACGGACTCGCCGTTCACCTTGATGCGGAACGTCGCCTGCAGTTTCGTGACCGAGTCCGAGACCTTGTCCATGTCACACGAAAGACCTGCGTTGCGTACCGCCGTCAAGACAAAACGATCAGGGCATCCCACGAAAGAAGCCGGTCGCAGTTCCGGGTCTCTATGGCTCCTGCGCCGGAAGCTGAATCACGAGGAAATCGACGGGACCGCCGGGCAAGGCATCGTCAAACACGCCGGTCACCAGACGACCGGTTCGCCATGCCCTCGTATCCAGATTGGTGCGGCCTTCGTACAACTCCGGCCCCTGAGCAAACGAGTTGTGTCCGTGCACGACGTGGCGGCCCTCGAAGCCCGCCGAATCACCTTTGGGATAGCGTTTCCAGAGCAGCGTGGACTCAGGCTGCGCCTCGCGGGCAACACCGGGATCGAGCCCGGCGTGAACATAGACGCGATGGGCATCGACATACATGAGCGGCAGCGCCTCCAGCCAGGCGATGTCCACCTCCGGAATGATGAAAGGATCGCCGCCGTAGGATTCCAGAACCGCGTCGCCGCCGTGCTCCAGCCACCGCGTCATTTGTGCGGGATCGCGCCAGGCGGCGATCATCATCACATCATGATTGCCCTTGAGCGGAACGAAGGTCCAGCCGTCCGGCATTCCGCGCCGCAGTCGTGCGATGACCTTGCTGCTGTCCGGTCCCTTATCGACATAATCGCCGAGCATCACCAGCGTGCCGCCGTTGCCGGCGGCGTGCGCATGAACCTGGTGCAACGCCTCGCCCAGCAGATCGAAGCGGCCATGGATATCGGGGATGACGTAGGTCAGACTCATCGGGGCTCTCGCGCGCAACGCGCATCCCTTCCGCACTCAGGGATGCATCAGTCGATCTTTACCAGAACCGTAGAGCGCCGCTTCTGATTCCATCAGAAGTGAAAGGCCCCAGGCCGTCACATCTGCACCTCGATCAGGCGCGGCCCCTTCTCCGCCGTCGCTTCCGCCATCGCCTTGTTGAAATCGTCCGCCGTGGTCACGGCCCGGCCCGGCACGCCCATGCCCCTCGCAAGCGACACCCAGTCGAGGCTTGGGCGATCGAGGCTCAGCATATCCCTTGCCCGATCGCCGGGTTCTCCGGCGCCCACGCCGTCGAACTCGCCGCGCAGGATCTGGTACATGCGATTGGAGAAAACGACGGTGACGACGTCGAGGCCCTCGCGCGCCTGCGTCCACAGCGATTGCAAGGTGTACATCGCGCTGCCATCGCCCACCAGGCAGATCACCTTGCGATCGGGACAGGCCACCGCCGCGCCGGTCGCCACCGGCGTCGAAAAGCCGATCGAGCCGCCCATGTTCTGCAGCCAGTCATGGGGCGCGGCGTCGGCGGTCGGCGGAAAGAATCCGCGTCCCGTCGTGATCGACTCATCGACCACGATGGCGTTGTCCGGAATTGCCAGCGCGATCGCCTGTGCGATGGAGGCGTGATCGAGTTTTCCGGTGGGCGCGACGAGTTCAACCGGCTTTTGCGGCTTCATATCCGCTCGACGCGCACCTGTGGCGTCCGCCAGCGCTTCCAGCGCGGCCACCGAATTGTCGCCTCGCGCCGTCATGCGATGCACCGAGCAGCCCTCGGGCTTCAAGAGGCTCGGCTTCTCCGGATAGGCGAAGAACGCGACAGGGTTGTCGGCTTCGACCAATATGATGGTCTTGAAGGGCTGCAGAACGCGCAGAGCCTGCTCGACCACATAGGGAATGCGGTCGATGGAAAAGCGGCCGCGCCCGCGCGCCATGCGCGCGTTATAGGTCGGCGCCATCACCTTGCAGCCGGTCCTGCCTGCGAGCATGCCGGCCAGCGCCAGTCCCTGCTCGCCCAGCGCGCTGCCTGTGAGCAGCATCAGAGTCTCTCGGCCGTTGCTATGCAGGATCCTCGCCGCGGCATCGACCGCGGGCTGCGAATAACCTGGGCGCTGCGAGTTCTCGGGCACCGCGGCGATACTGTCGGCCTCGTTCCACGCGGTATCGGCGGGCAGGATCAGCGTCGCGATCTGCGGCGGTGAACTTTTCGCAGCCGCGATCGCCGCCGCGCCGTCGCGGGCGACCGATTTCGAATCCGGCGAGGTGCGGACCCAACCCGACATCGGCCGCGCCAGCCCCTCGATATCCGATGTCAGCGGCGCATTGTATCCGATGTGGTCAACCGCGTGCTGGCCGACAATGTTGACGATGCCGGAACCGGCCTTCCCGGCGTTGTGAAGGTTGGCGAGGCCATTGGCGAGACCCGGACCGAGATGAAGCAGGGTGCAGGCCGGCGCGCCCCTCATGCGGAAATAGCCGTCGGCGGCGCCGGTGACCACGCCTTCGAACAGGCCGAGCACGCAGCGCATGCCATCCACCCGGTCCAGCGCCGCGACAAAATGCATCTCGGACGTGCCCGGATTGGCGAAGCAGACGTCTACGCCGCCCCTGACCAGCGTCCGCACCAGGCTTTCAGCACCGTTCATTCTCGCGCTCCGCTCCTGTCTCGAACGAAGCCGAGATCAACATCGTTCCAGCCGTGCGTCAAAGGCTCGCGAGGCGCGGCGTGTCAAATCTGCTCCATGGGATGTTGATACCTTTTCGCAACGTTTGCGCGGGAAGAATCATCCTCACGCGACTGCGCCTTGCGAAACCGGACGAATTGTGCCCTGTCTCGCAATGAGATCGATCGATGCGAGGATACAATGACGCGCGTTTTGGCTCTTTTGATTGCCGTTTTCCTTACCTTCAATGCGAGGTCAGCTTTCGCGCAATACGTCGATACGCGCGACTTCATGGGTTTCAGTCCCAATTTTACCTCCGCGAATCCGATCCCTCGCGAGGTTGTCTATTTCCACAGCCGGTATGCGCCGGGCACCATCGTCATCAGCACCAGCGAGCGGCGGCTCTATCTCGTTCTCCCCAACGGCCAGGCGCTGAGATACGGCATCGGCGTCGGCCGCGACGGTTTCCGCTGGGGCGGCGTCCACCGCATCAGCGCCAAGAAGGAATGGCCGAGCTGGACGCCACCCGCGCAGATGCTGCGCAGGCGGCCCGATCTGCCGCGTTTCATGAAAGGCGGCATCGACAACCCGCTCGGCGCACGCGCGATGTATCTCGGCTCGACGCTCTATCGCATCCACGGCTCCAACGAACCGGAGACGATCGGTCAGGCCGTGTCGTCCGGCTGCTTCCGCATGACGAACGAGGACGTGAAGGATCTTTATGACCGCGTATCGGTCGGCACGACGGTCGTCGTCAATAACTAGCGGCGTGGACTTGCCCGCATCACGCCTGAAATACTGAAACAGATGAATCGATCGCGTTCATGATCCTGTACCGATTCGATCCGGAAGCGTCGTAATTCCGGCGAGGCGCACGGGAACCTCAGGCGACGTGCGCGCGGGAATGACCTTCGCGCCCCTCGCGCGGGTTGATTGAGGGAGGCTGGCCGCGGTGCATATCGCTTCGCTCAGGCATGTTGCCGCCGCCTTGATCGGAGCAGCCGTCTGCGTCGCGCCTGCCCCCTTGCGACCCGCTTTCGCCGAGTTTGCAGGAGCCGCTGCTCGTCAGAACGCCGAGAGGCGCGTTTTCACCGATCACGAGATCCTCGACGGATTCTTCAAAATCGCCTTCGGCGCTGAATACCACCTCGCCGGCCGGGTCGACCGCATCCGCAAATATGATTGGCCGGTGCGCGTATCCGTGGAGGGCGTCAATCGTGCCGACCGGAAGGCGCAACTGGCGAAAGTCGTCGCCGACATCGCAAGGCGCGTTCGGCATCTGGACATTGCCATGGCGGATAGCGCCGATGCCGCCAACGTCACCGTCCGGCTCGTCCGCGATCGCAACCTCGATCGCACGATCGCCGGGCTCTACGGCGCCAGGCGCGCTCGCGAAATCCACACCTCGCTCGACCCTCAATGCCTGTCCGGTTTCCGCAAGAACGAGGCATTCGAGATCGAGCATTCCGACGTGATCCTGACCGTGGACAACGGCGACTTCGTTTTCCTCGACTGCGCCTACGAGGAGCTGCTGCAGTCGCTCGGCCCGATCAACGACACCAATTCCGTGCCATGGACCATGTTCAACGACGACGTCCAGATGGGTTTCTTCGACATCTACGACCAGTACATCCTCAACATCCTCTATGATCCGCGCATCAAGGCTGGCATGACCGTGCAGGAGACCAAGGCGGTGCTGCCGCAGGTCATGATCGACGTGCGGGCATGGGTTGCAAAGGTCAACAACCTGCCGCTGGAGTGATCGGCTTTTCATCGCGAACCCCCGTCATTCCGGACGCCGCTTTAGTGGCGATCCGGAATCCAGCAACACAACATTTACCTCGGTGCTGGATTCCGGGTTTGCGACTGCGTCGCACCCCGGAATGACGAATAGCTACGCGCTCTTCTCAAACAACTCGCGGCCGATCAGCATGCGGCGGATTTCACTGGTGCCGGCGCCGATTTCATAGAGCTTGGCGTCGCGCAACAGGCGTCCAGTGGGATAGTCGTTGATATACCCGTTCCCGCCGAGCAACTGGATCGCGTCCAGCGCGCACTGCGTTGCCTTCTCCGCCGCGTAGAGGATCGCCCCCGCCGCGTCCTCGCGCGTGGTCTCGCCGCGATCGCAGGCCTTCGCCACCGCATAGACGTAGGCGCGGCACGCATTCATGGTGACGTACATGTCGGCGACCTTGCCCTGCACGAACTGGAAACCGCCAATCGGCTGACCGAACTGTTTGCGCTCATGCACGTAGGGCATCACCACGTCCATGCAGGCTTGCATGATGCCGAGCGGTCCGGCGGCGAGCACGGCGCGCTCGTAATCGAGGCCGGACATCAGCACGCCGATGCCGCCGTCGATCCTGCCGAGCACGTTCTCCTCGGGAACCTCGCAGTCCTCGAACACCAGTTCGCAGGTGTCGGAGCCGCGCATGCCCAGTTTGTCGAGCTTCTGCGCAGTCGAAAATCCCTTGAAGCCCTTCTCAACGATGAAGGCGGTGATGCCGCGCGCGCCCGCCGCAGCGTCCGTCTTGGCGTACACTACCAGCGTTTCCGCGACAGGCCCGTTGGTGATCCACATCTTGCTGCCGTTGAGAATGTAGCGGTCGCCCTTCCTGTCCGCGCGGGTCTTCATCGACACCACGTCCGAACCGGCGCCGGTCTCGGACATTGCCAGCGCCCCGACATTCTCGCCGGACATCAGCTTCGGCAGGTATTTGCGCTTCTGCGCCTCGCTGCCGTTGCGGCGCAATTGATTGATGCAAAGATTGGAATGCGCGCCATAGGACAATCCGACCGAAGCCGAGCCGCGCGAGATTTCCTCCATGACGACGCAATGCTCGAGATAGCCGAGACCGGCGCCGCCCCAGTCCTCTTCAACCGTGATGCCGTGCAGCCCGAGCGCGCCCAGTTTGGGCCAGAGGTCGCGCGGGAACTGGTTGGTCCTGTCGATCTCGGCGGCGCGCGGCGCGATCTCGTTGATAGAAAAATCGCGAACCGTCTCGCGGATCGCGTCCGCAGTTTCGCCGAGGTCGAAGTTGAAGTCGCCGGGGATATTGGAACCAGTCACGGAGGTTCTCCCTCACGCGCGACCAAAGACCGGTCGCGCTTTTTTCGGGAGCAACCATGCCATGGCGATTGCATCGAGAGAAGGGTGCGACGGCGCTCGTCTCTCGATGCCGCCGCTACGCCAGCGCGCGCGATGCGTCCTTGACCTTGCGGGTCGCCACGTCCACGGACTGCGTGACATGAGCGATCTCGCTCATGTTCGAGGTGATGTCCGCAACTCCCTTGGCCGCGACCTGCATGTTGGACGAGATGCTCTGCGTCACGGACGCCTGTTCCTCCACCGACGCGGCGATGGCCGCCGATATTTCATTGATGCGTGAAATCGTCTGGGTAATGGCCTCGATGACCGCGACCGCCCCGCCGGTGGTATTCTGAACTTCGGCCACCTGGCCGCTGATCTCATCGGTGGCCTTGGCGGTTTGCGAGGCCAGACTCTTGACTTCCGAGGCGACCACCGCGAAACCCCGACCGGCTTCGCCCGCGCGCGCCGCTTCGATGGTGGCATTGAGCGCCAGCAGATTGGTCTGCTCCGCAATGCTATTGATGAGCTGGACAACGTCGCCGATTTTCTGCGCCGCTGTGGAAAGACCGGAAACGATGGAACTGGTCTCGTTGGCCTGCGTCACGGCCTGCTGGGAAATCGCCAGCGCGTCCGCCGCCTGGCGGCTGATCTCGCCGACCGATGCCGCGAGTTCTTCCGCGCCGGCCGCGACGGCCTGCATGTTGGAGGAGGCCTGGGTGGACGCATCGGCCGCCGAGGTCACGCGCTGCGAGGTCGCTGCAACGGACTCGGTGATCTGGCCGAGATCCGTGTCGATGGATTTCTGCAAATCCAGGCGGCGCATGCGATCTTCGACCTGTGCCGTTACGTCCGTGGCGAACTTGACCACCTTCATCAGCACGCCCTCCGCATCATGGATGGGGTTGTAGGACGCCTGAATCCAGACCGTCCCACCACCTTTGCCAATCCGCTTGTACTCGGCAGCCTGATATTCGCCGCGCCGGAGCGAGTCCCAAAATGCCTTGTAGGCCGCGCCGTCGCGTTCGGCCGGTTCGACGAAAATCCGATGATGCTGCCCCTGGATCTCGTCGAGCCGATAACCAAGAGTGTTCAGGAAGTTCTCGTTCGCGGTGATGATGGTGCCGTCGAGATTGAATTCGATCACCGCCTGCGCTTTGTGAATCGCCTTGAGCTGGCCTTCACAATCGGCGGTTCGCAGTTTGCGCTGGGTGATATCGGTGGCGAACTTGACGACCTTGAATGGTTTGCCGCTACGATCCAGCAGCGGGTTATAGGAAGCCTGGATCCAGATCGGCCGCCCGCCCTTGGCGACGCGCTTGAACTCCCGGGACTGATATTCACCGCGACGCAGCGCAGCCCAGAATTCACGATATTCGTGGCTGTCGCGGCGTTCCGGCTCGACAAACATGCTGTGATGCTTGCCGCGGATTTCCTCGAGCGCGTATCCCATGGCGGTGAGAAAGTTTGCATTCGCGGTGATGATCGTCCCATCGAGATGGAACTCGATCACCGCCTGAGACCTGTTCAGCGCGTCAAGTTGAGCCTTTGCGTCGCGGGATGCCCTCGAAAACCTCATATGATCGCCCCCCAGTGTCGAGCGATGACATATACAATTAGTAGTTAAACATCATTTACTGAAATCTTAAGTTGTAAAATTTTTTCCGCGATGCGCCGTGGCGCGTCGGGTGTGGTAAATTTATGCCCCTGCCGCGACGGGTCGTACCGCCGCAGCGGCCAGAGGCGGCTGCATCGGCGAAGACGGTAAAATGACCCAAAAGCTCGATCTCGATTATTTGCGGCAGTGGATCGGCCGCTCCGAGGAAAAGACCGACGAGGTCACGGCGCATCTGGTGGCCGGATTGCGCTCGGTGTTATTCCTCGACATCGGCGCGCCCAGGGAAGGCGACGCTGCGCCCTTCGCGATGCACTGGTGTCTGTCGCCGCCGGTGGTGCCGATGTCCGATGTCGGGCCCGACGGCCATCCGAAGCGCGGCGGCTTCCTGCCGCCGGTCCCGCTGCCACGCAGGATGTGGGCAGGCGGCGAAATCAATTTCATCGAACCAATGCGTGTCGGGGATACGGTGACGCGAACCTCGACGATCAACGACGTGACGGTGAAGACCGGCAGCACCGGAACGCTGTGCTTCGTGGCGATCGATCACTCATTTGCGACGCAGCATGGTTTGGCGGTCCGCGAACGCCAGGACATCGTCTATCGGAACATGCCGAAAGAAGCCAAGAACGCCGCGCCGACAATGCCCGCGCCGGCACCGACGCCGCAAAATCGCGAAACCCATGTCGCCGATCCGGTGCTGCTGTTTCGTTACTCGGCGCTGACCTTCAACAGCCATCGCATCCACTACGATCGCGACTACGCCACCCGGATCGAAGGTTATTCCGGCCTGATCGTGCACGGTCCGCTGCAGGCCTCGCTGCTGATCGAATTCGGCGCGAAGCTGCACGGCGGCAAAGCGCCGAAGATCTTCACCTATCGCGGCCTGCAGCCGCTGTTCGACGGCAGCGAGTTCAGCGTCAACGCCAGCGCGGCCGGCGACAGCATGGAGCTTTGGACTGCGAATGCAGCCGGCATGCCCACCATGAAGGGCACTGCAACATGGTGAGAATGCTTCGTTCCGCGCTCACTTGGCGCGATGTCGAACCTTTTCCGTGCGGGGACGTGGGTGAATAGAGACGTTAGCCATACCGGTGAACAAATCTTCACTTGTGCATTCGCTAACGTGGCTTGATTCAGCGTTTCGATCAGCCTTGGCGACGCCGCCAGCTCCGATGCCGGGGCACATTTTCGGTGTCTTGCGCCTGCGGAAAGGCGCTACAATGCGGCCAGTCCACCGTCAACGAAATCTGAACACAAATGATGTACGGCTCGTCTCAGCACCGAAACTTGATTTTCGACCGGCAATCGCCACTTTCCGGTTGCGCAGGCGCAATTTGCACGCCAATCCATACCCCGGGATCGACATTGCATCGATATGGCCTCCAGCTTTTCCGATATCGTTGAAGAAGCGCGTCTGTCGGCGCGCGCGCTGCTGGATTACGGCGAAAACTTCTTCAACCCGACGGTCAGGCTCGGCGTAACGGGGCTGTCGCGCGCCGGCAAAACGGTGTTCATCACTGCGCTGGTGCATGGCCTGTCGCGTGGCGGCCGGTTTCCGGTTTTTGAATCGCTCGCCAGCGGCCGCATCGCACGCGCGCAGCTTGCTCCGCAGCCGGACGATGCGGTGCCCCGCTTCAACTACGAGCATCACGTCCACACGCTGGTCTCGGAACGGCGTTGGCCGAACTCGACGGTCGATATCAGCGAGTTGCGGCTCGTGATCGGCTATCAGCGGCAAAACGGCTCGGACCAGACGCTGACGCTGGATATCGTCGACTATCCCGGCGAATGGCTGCTCGATCTGCCGCTGCTCGACAAAAGCTACGAACAATGGTCGGCGGAAAGCCTGGCGCTGTCGCGGCAACAGCCCCGCGCGCGGCTTGCGGAGGAATGGCACGAGCATCTTGCAACGCTCCGGCCCTCGGCCCGCGAGGACGAGCAGGCGACGCTCGTCGCCGCGCGGCTGTTCACCGATTATCTCCGGGCCTGCCGGGACGAGCGTTTCGCCATGAGCCTGCTGCCGCCCGGCCGTTTCCTGATGCCGGGCAACCTCGCAGGCTCGCCCGCGCTCACCTTCGCGCCGCTCGATCTGCCCGCCGGCGGCATCGCTCCCGATGGATCGCTATGGACGATGATGCGGCGACGATACGAAGCCTACAAGGATCTCGTGGTCCGGCCGTTTTTCCGCGACCATTTTTCGCGGCTCGACCGCCAGGTGGTGCTGGTCGATACGCTTTCCGCCTTCAATGCCGGGCCGGAAGCATTGTACGATCTCGAAGCAGCGCTCGCCGGAATTCTGGATTGCTACCGCGTCGGCCGCTCGACGCTGTTGAGCACGCTGTTCCGGCCGCGGATCGACCGCATCCTGTTCGCCGCCACCAAGGCCGATCATCTGCACCACACCAGCCATGACCGGCTCGAGGCGATCCTGCGTCGCATCGTCGAACGCGCCGCCGCACGCGCCGAAGTCGCCGGCGCCGCCATCGACGTTGTCGCGCTCGCGGCCGTCCGCTCCACCCGCGAGGCGCAGGTGCGGTGCGGTCGCGAAGAGCTGCCGTCCATTCTCGGCACGCCTTTGGCCGGCGAATTCGCCAATGATCAGACCTTCGACGGCAACACCGAGGTCGCGACATTTCCGGGCGACCTGCCCACCGATCTCAAGGATCTTTTCAGCGGCAACGGCGCATTCCGCGGACTGTCCACGTCGGCGATGGACCAGACTGATTTCCGTTTTCTGCGGTTTCGCCCGCCACGCCTCCAGGGTAACGGAACGGGCGATCCGGCCCTGCCCCATATCCGCCTCGACCGGGCGCTTCAGTTTCTGATCGGAGACCGACTGCAATGAGTGAGCGTTCCGGCCTGCGCCGCCCCGTCACATTCAAGCTCGACGATCCGCTCGTTGTGGTTCTCGACCCCGAAGAAGCGGTGAGCCGGCCCGCGCGCGGCAGCATCAGCATCACGCCGGAAGCCGAGCCGGAGCCCGAGCCCGTCTTGCTGCCCGAGGAGGAGGCGCCGGAGATATCTCCGGTCCCGGCGCGAAAGGGATTTCGCTGGGGCGTGCTGTTCTGGTCGTCGCTGGCCGGCTTTATCGCGCTCGGCACCGTGCTCGGCGCCATCAACCTGATCCGCGACCTGTTCGCGCGCAGCGAGGGACTGGGTTTCCTCGGGCTGATGCTGGCGGCGCTGTTCGTGGTTGCATCTATCGTCATCGCGGCGCGCGAGATCGCGGCCCTCGCCCGTCTCGCCACTATCGAGAACCTGCATCGGCGCGCGCTGGCCGCCATCGCCGCCGACGATCGCACGGGAGCGAAAGCGGTCGTACGCGATCTGGTGAAGCTCGCCCACGACAATCCCCATCTGGCGCGGGCGCGGGCCGCGCTGCGGGGCCATGGCACCGACATCATCGACGGCGCGGACCTGGTGCGGCTCGCCGAGCGCGAGCTGATGGCGCCGTTGGATCAGGAAGCGCGCCGGCTGGTGTCGGTGGCGGCGCAGCGCGTGTCGATCGTGACCGCGGTCAGCCCCCGCGCCGTGGTGGATGTGCTGTTCGTGTTCGCCGCGGCGATACGGCTGGTGCGGCAGCTTGCACGACTCTATGGCGGCCGGCCCGGCACGCTCGGGATGATCCGCCTGATGCGCCACGTCATCGCGCATCTCGCCATCACCGGCGGCATGGCGGCGAGCGACACCTTGATCCAGCAGATACTCGGCCAGGGCATCGCCGCGAAACTGTCGACGCGCCTGGGCGAAGGCGTTCTCAACGGACTATTGACCGCCCGCCTCGGGCTTGCGGCGATCGACGTCACCCGCCCGATGCCGTTCACCGCGCTGCCGCGGCCCGCGCTCGGCGATCTTGCGAAAGACCTGTTGCGCAAGCGCGGGGGCAACGACTGAACTATCGCCCCACGAAGGCGGCGAGCGTCAGATAACGACGACTCGTCTGGCCCTCCTCCGCCAGTTGCCGCCATTTGTAGAACCGCGAGTCCGGCGGCGGCGAGAGATCAGGTGTCCAGCCCGTCATCTTTTCCAGAACATAGGTGTCCATGATCCGGCCGCGCCAGGTCCGCTGAACCCGACCCAACGACGTCAGCACCGCGCCGGTCGAGGCCAGAAGGGATGCACCGTCCTGCTCGCGGGCGATATATATCCCGGCATGCCCGGCGATCCGCTCGAGGCCGGGGTCGCGGAAACCCAGGAAGCGGCTACGTTCGTTGATCTGGATTACCGGGACGCGATCCTTCAGATGCCAGCGCAGCATCGCATAGATCCGGTAATCGTCGGTCGCGATCCAGGTCGCCTCGGCGGTCTGCAATTCATCTTCGGCGCGGCTCGCGACCTGCGCGAAGCCGGCTTCGCCGCCGATCGGGTCGGTCTTGCCGATGAAATTCCAGGGGCTGGCGACGTAATAAAGGAACACCGCGACCACGAGGACGAGACCCGACGCGATCGCGGCATTTATCCAGAAAGCAGACGATCTTGCGATCCACGCCGGCCATTTTTCGCGCGATCGCTTCGCGAGGTCGATGGCCGTTGCCGCGAATCCCAGCGGCCAGATGAACATCGGCCAGGTGTCGCCGACGCGAAGCGTCAGCGATTTCCAGAGAAAATAGCCGAACGGCACCAGCACGGCCGCCGACAGCAGCATGGAAACCGGGTCGCGATGCCGAAACCCGCGCCACGCCGTGACCGCGACGCTGAACAACACCACCGGCAGCAGGATCGGCCCGACCTGTCCGAACTGAAGACCGATATAGTCGCCGACGGTGCGCAGCATGATGTCATGCGCCGCGGTGGCGCGAACGAACTGAAACCGGAACGAGGCCCAGTCGTGCATCCAATTCCAGATCAGGACCGGCGAGAACACCGCCGCCGCAATCAATGGCGCGGCCCACAGATACGGACTGCGCAGCCAGCGCGAGCGCCAGTCCGGCACGACAATGAAAAGAACAACGGCGGGAACCAGCATCAATGCGGTCAGTTTCGACAATAGCGCCAAGCCGCCGAAAAGGCCGGCCGCAAGCCACCAGCGCGGATCGCCGCTCTCGGTGAGCCGCACCAGCGACCACACCAGCGCCAGTTCGAACGGGATCAGCGCGACGTCCGGCGCGACCTTCGCCATCAGCAGCCCGTAATACAACGCCGCTTCCATCATCAGAACCGCCAGCACGGCGACGCGGATGTCGTGGGTAACACGGCGGACGATGTCGGCGAGCAGCAACTGAGATATCGGCATCGCCAACAGTCCGGCAAACCTGACGCCGAAATCGGTATCGCCGAAGATCGCAGTCCCGAAACGAATGAACCACGCGATCATCGGAGGATGATCGAGGAAGGATAACGTGCTTTCCTTCGACCAGGTCCAGTAATAAGCCTCGTCGGTGCGCAGATCCAGCGTGCCCGCAAAGATGCATCTCATCGCGGTCATCGCCGCGATCAACGCCGCGATCCACAGCAGCGACGAAAGCGCCGGACGTTCCGGTTGCAACGCGGATTTATCGAGTTCTGCGATTGTCATCTGGATATCGGGGACAACGTTCAGCGCACATGCCCGCATGGTTCTCCGGGCGGCTTCTTGAGGTTTTTTTGACCACCCGGCTTCCGGTGTCAATCTGGCGGCCCAACGAGGCCAGCCCCGCCGCTTGGTTCGCGGCATGTTTCCGGATGCATTCGCGCTGTGTGAGATTTCGCACACCCATCTGGCCGAAATCCCCGCTTGTCTGAACGTCTATTCAGAAAATTGTCCGTTTTACTCCGCCGGATTCTTCGAACCGCATTTTGAAAGCATGCGACGAACTTGCGACGGGCACGAAAGAGCCCGCAACCGGAAACCAGAACGCGAATTGAAACCGAAACCCGCGCATCACGCGCTTCATTCAAGGAGAACGATCATGTTTCGTAAACTTGCTCTTGGACTCGTTGCCGCTGCTTCCCTCGGTGCGATGGCGCTGTCGCCCTCAGCCGCTTCCGCCCACGGTTGGGGCGGGCATCACCACCACCACTTCGGCCATTTCGGCCATCATTTCGGACCTGCATTCGGCGTCGCCTATGTCGGCGGCTATGACGAGGGCTGCTATGTGGTGCGGCGCGTGCCGACCCCCTTCGGCTTCCGTCTGCGCACCATCAACGTCTGCGATTGATCCATTATCTGACTCGGTCAAAACCCCGGCTGCCCGGCAGCCGGGGTTTTGCGTATCGCAACGGTATCATCCGCCCGCTTAGAAGCCGGTCGGAGCATTCATTGATTTTGTCGTTTCCTAACTCGAAAGCATCAATTGACTTGCAGTCCGGCAGTGCGAGACTCCGCGGATCGATGATCCCGTGATGACGGGCTCGACCGTAAAGCTTCGGAGGAAGCCATGCTCGACAGACGAGAGATGCTGAAACGCGTCGGCGCCGGACTGGCGCTCGGCGCAACCGCCAGCCTGTCCCCCTTCAAGGCCTTCGCGCTGGACAGCGTGACCCTGCCGTTCGACAACGGCGAACGTCCGCTGGTGAAGTATCCGCAGAAGCGCCTGATGATCGGCCTCACCAGCCGGCCGCCGCAACTCGAAACGCCGTTCTCGGTTTTCAACGAAGGCCCGATCACGCCGAACGACGCCTTCTTTGTCCGCTATCATCTCGCCGGCCTTCCGCTCGACATCGATCCCGACACGTTCACGCTGGAGGTCAAGGGCAAGGTCGACCGTCCGCTCAAGCTGTCGCTCAAGGACATCAAAAAGATGAAGGCGACGGAGATCGTCGCCGTCAATCAGTGTTCGGGCAACAGCCGCGGATTCTCAAATCCGCGCGTCGCCGGCGGGCAGTCCGGCAACGGAGCGATGGGCAACGCGCGCTGGCGCGGCGTGCCGCTCAAGACCGTGCTCGACCAGGCCGGCGTCCAGCAAGGCGCAAAGCAGGTCGTATTTAACGGCATGGACGGCCCCGTCAGCGACAAGACGCCGGATTTCGCCAAGGCGCTCGACATCGACCACGCACGTGATGGCGAGGTCATGCTGGCCTATCTCATGAACGAACGGGATTTGCCATTTTTGAACGGCTTCCCGCTCCGGCTCGTCGTTCCCGGATATTACGGCACCTACTGGGTCAAGCATCTCAACGAGATCACCGTCATCGACAGCGTCTATGACAATTTCTGGATGAAGACGGCCTACCGCATTCCGGACAACGCCTGCGCCTGCATTGAGCCAGGCACCGCGCCGAAGGCGACAGTCCCCATCAACAGGTTCAACGTCCGCTCCTTCATCACCAATGTCGCCGACGGCGCGAAAGTCGGAATCGGCGGCAAGCTTCTGAAGGGGATCGCCTTCGACGGCGGCACCGGCATCAAGAAGGTCGAGGTGTCGATCGACGGCGGCAAGACCTGGAAGGCCGCGCGGCTCGGCCGCGACTACGGCAAATACTCGTTCCGCGAATGGAAGATTCCGGTCAAGCTCACCGCCGGCCCGCATGAATTAAAGGTGCGCGCGACCAGCAATGGCGGCCAGGTGCAGCCGTCTGAGGCCACATGGAATCCGGCCGGGTACATGCGCAACGTCATCGAGACCGTCCACGTGACGGCAGCTTGAGGGAGAAGGTCATGACGCGTCCAGTTCTTCTTGCTCTCGCCGCCGCCATCGGACTGGCCGGGAGCAGCGGCGCTTTCGGTCCCATCACCGCCGGCGCCAAGCCGATCGCCTACAAGCTTCCGGACAAGGCCGTGGAATTCAAGCCCGGACCCAATCTGGACGTCGTGAAGGCCAACTGCACATCCTGTCATTCGGCGGATTACGTCCAGACCCAGCCGCGCGGCCCGAAATTCAAGAAGGACTTCTGGCAGGCGGAAGTGAACAAGATGATCAAGGTGTACGGCGCGCCGATCGCCGAGGCCGATGTCGGCAAGATCGTCGACTATCTGACCGCAACCTATTGACCTCGGAAGCCGAATTCAGCGGAAATCCGAGGTCTTCGGCCAGCCGATCGCTATTGCCTGAGCGCATTTTCGCTTCTGATTGAATCAGAAGCGAAGCTCTAGATTGTTGTTTTGACGCGTTTTCTTCATGCGAACCGGTATCTGCCCGGTCAAGCCCAAGGCATGCTTCGCTCGAAAACGCTTTCAGCCACCCTGGCGGGGAGATACCCCGAATTGTGGCAAAATTGCACCGTCTCGAGATAGAGTTGGTTCAGATAGTTCAACCTTGTGTTTGATCTACCAAGCGGGGCCGAGACCGCGTATCTTGTGCGCCGTCGGACAAGCCGGTTTCCGGGGACCGACGACTGTTTCAATCCTGCGGAGACTTGGGAATGGCTAAGGGTACTGTGAAGTGGTTCAACCCGACCAAAGGTTACGGATTCATCCAGCCGGCCGGCGGCGGCAAGGATGTATTCGTCCACATCTCGGCCGTCGAGAAAGCGGGACTTTCAACGCTCAATGAAGGCCAGACGGTTGAATTCGAGGAAGTTGCCAACCGCGGCAAAACCTCGGCCGAAAACCTCAAGGTTTGACGCGACGACGCGATCCTCAAGACCCGCATAAAGTCGCGTCCTGACCAATGGGGCGCACTCCGCGGCAACGACATCGGCTCCGCCGACGCATTCAGGGTCTACGCCATCGGCGCAGACTCGATCCGCCGGCGACGAAGATCGAGGCAGCCCGAGAGGCGACCGCGCGGCAGCGCGTTGATCAATTTTCCTTGATCCATCGATCCAGTGGCATCACATCCGGCAGTTGCGCATAGCCGCGCGGCCACATGTCGACGACCCATTCCACATGCGTGGCCCGCTCGACCAGCACCGCGGTATTATGCGGGGTCTGCAGCACGAGCGCATTACCGCGATAATGCGGGTTTCCCACTGTGTGAAATTTGAGAAGCCCCCAGTCCTGCAGGACCAGCAGCAGGCTGGTGACGTTGCGCGTGGTGTCCCAGCAATCGAAGTTGTGCTTGTCGTCGCCGGCACGGAAATCGGCCCGCGCCACACGCTTGTCTGTTCCGAGGATCGGTCCCATGCGGCGATCGAACCAGACGACCGCCTTTTGAACCGCGCGGCGCTCTGCAGCAGCCGACGACCGGCCCGCCACCAGAATCCGTGTCAGCGCGCCTCGGTCGGCAGAGGTGAAATCGAGAGGCTCCCGGCGACGGCAGACGAAGCCGTAGCAGACCGTCATGGACTTCGCGCTCGGCGGATAGATCGAGACTGACGTGTAAAGCTGCGCGATGCCGGGGCTGAGTTCGACCGCCGTGGCGCGGCCGTCCACAGCTTGCGCCGCGAACAACGTCGCCGCCGCGGCGAGCAGCCGCGAGATACGGCACGCGCTTAGAGCGTCAGTTCGCCGATTTGGAAAGCTCGCCATCACACCCCGTGCATTCACAACACCGGTCGCCCCATTGGCTCCATGCCGGATCGAGCTTAGCTTGTTCAGTAGAAGAAAGGGTCGCGCAACCGCAACAGCATGTCAGATTCGCCTCGCGCGCGTCCGACCCGCGTGACTTTTCAAACGGCAGTTTTGCGGAAGACCGAGGAATAGCCGATGTCATCCCAGCTTCCACCGCCGTTTTCGGCTCCCTATGCACCGGACGACAGGGCAATGGCGAAGCGGCTGCTGGCCGAGGCACGACTGACGCCGAAACGCGAGGCGCGGATCGATCGAACAACGCGCGGCCTGATCGACGCCATCCGGCGGAACGACGATCCGCTTGGCGGCGTCGAGGACATGCTGCGCGAGTTTTCACTGTCGACCAAGGAAGGCCTCGCGCTGATGGTGCTCGCCGAAGCTCTGCTGCGCGTCCCCGATGCCGAAACAGCGGACCGGTTCATCGAGGACAAGCTCGGGCAAGGCGACTTCATCCATCACGAGACCAGGTCCAGCGCGTTCCTCGTCAACGCGTCCGCCTGGGCGCTCGGACTATCCGCGCTCGTCATCCAGCCGGGCGAGACGCCGCAGGGAACCATCGGTCGGCTCGCCAAGCGGATAGGCGTCCCCGCGGTGCGAGCGGCGACACGGCAGGCGATGCGGCTGATGGGCAATCACTTCGTGCTCGGCGAGACCATCGAGGCGGCGCTGGAGCGAGCGCACGCGCATTCGGCCGATCACGCCCGCTACTCCTTCGACATGCTCGGCGAAGGCGCGCGCACCACAGCGGATGCCGAGCGCTATTTCAACTCCTACGCCGCCGCGATCGAGGCGATCGGACGGGGCGCGAGCGACAATCCCCTGCCCGATCGGCCCGGCATTTCCGTCAAGCTGTCCGCATTGCATCCGCGTTACGAAGCGGTGAGCCGTGCGCGGGTGATGGCCGAACTGGTGCCGCGCGTCGTCGATCTCGCCGCGCGCGCCAAGGCGCGCGATCTCAACTTCACGGTCGATGCGGAGGAAGCCGACCGGCTGGAATTGTCGCTAGACGTGATCGCCGCTGTCGCCGCCGCCGCTTCGCTCTCCGGCTGGAGCGGCTTCGGCCTCGCCATCCAGTCCTATCAAAAGCGCGCCTCGGCGGTGATCGACTATATCGACGATCTCGCGCGACGCCTGAATCGGCGAATGATGGTTCGCCTCGTGAAAGGCGCTTATTGGGACACCGAGATCAAGCGGGCGCAGGAACGCGGTCTCGACGGTTATCCCGTATTCACCCGCAAGGCGATGACCGACCTGAACTACATCGCCTGCGCGAAGCAACTGCTCGCGCTGCGGCCGCGCATCTTCCCTCAATTCGCGACCCACAACGCCCTCACCGTCGCCACGCTCCTGGAACTAACCGAGGGCAACGACGGATACGAATTCCAGCGCCTGCATGGCATGGGCGAGGCGCTCTACGCACAGCTTGCCAAGGATCGCCCGGACATCGCCAGCCGAACTTACGCGCCCGTCGGCAGTCATCGCGACCTGCTCGCCTATCTGGTGCGCCGCCTGCTCGAAAACGGCGCCAATTCGTCCTTCGTCGCGATCGTCTCCGACCCCGGCGTATCGCAGGATATGCTGCTACGCCGACCGGCCGACATCATCGGAAACGCCGACAACGCCGCGAACGCGAAAATCCCGCTGCCGCGCGACCTGTATCAACCCGCGCGCGTCAATTCGCGCGGCATCGAGTTCGGCGAGCGCGCGGCACTCAACCGCCTCATTGCCGATGTCGCGGCCGATAAAACGTCGATCGTCACGGTGAAAGGCGACGCACTGCAGGACGTGAACCGCGCCGTTGCCGCGGCGCGCGAGGGGTTTGTCGCGTGGAGCCGGACGCCGGCGACATCAAGGGCAGCCGCACTGGAACGCGCGGCCGATTTACTGGAGCAGCGATCGGCGCATTTTATCGCGCTGCTGCAGCGGGAAGGCGGCAGAACGCTGGACGATTCCGTCTCCGAAGTTCGCGAAGCCGTTGACTTCTGCCGCTACTACGCCGCGGAAGGCCGAAGGTTGTTCGGCGACGCACGAACGATGCCTGGGCCGACCGGCGAGCGCAACACGCTGCAACTGCGCGGGCGCGGCGTCTTTGCTGCGATCTCGCCGTGGAATTTTCCGCTGGCGATCTTTACCGGACAAGTGACGGCGGCGTTGATGGCCGGGAATGCGGTGGTCGCGAAACCTGCCGAGCAGACGCCGCAAATCGCAGCCGAGGCCGTGCGTCTGCTGCACCAGGCCGGCGTTGCGGCAGCGGCGCTTCATCTGATTCAAGGCGAAGGGAAGACAGGCGCGGCGCTTGTCGCGCACCGCGACATCGCCGGTGTCGTCTTCACCGGCTCGACGGAAGTGGCGCGGTCGATCAATCGCGCGCTCGCGGCCAAGGACGGCCCGATCGTGCCGCTAATCGCCGAGACCGGCGGCATCAACGCCATGATCGCAGACGCCACGGCGCTGCCGGAACAGGTCGCCGACGATGTCGTGACCTCCGCGTTTCGCTCGGCCGGGCAGCGCTGCTCGGCGCTGCGGCTTCTGTTCGTGCAGGAGGACGTGGCCGACCGCATGATCGAAATGATTGCAGGCGCCGCGCGCGAACTGAAAATCGGCGACCCGTCCGATCCCGCCACCCATGTCGGCCCGGTGATCGACCGCGAGGCAAAGGAGCGGCTCGATGCGCATATCGCGCGCATGATGCGCGAAGCCCGCGTGCATTTCGCCGGGCAAGCGCCCGCCTCCGGCAATTTCGTCGCGCCGCACATCTTTGAGCTGGCCGACGCGCGGCAACTGAACGAAGAAGTGTTCGGGCCGATCCTCCACGTCGTGCGCTATCGCGCATCCGGTCTCGATGCGGTTCTGCAATCCATTGCCGATACCGGCTACGGCCTGACGCTCGGTATCCACTCGCGCATCGACGACACGGTGGAGGCGATCGTGGACCGTCTTGAGGTCGGCAACATTTACGTCAACCGAAACATGATCGGCGCCGTGGTCGGCGTGCAGCCGTTCGGCGGACATGGCCTGTCGGGCACGGGACCCAAGGCCGGCGGCCCGCACTATCTCACGCGCTTCGCGACCGAACAGACAGTGACGGTGAATACCGCTGCCGCCGGCGGCAATGCCGCGTTGATGAGCGGAGAAGGATAGCCGACCTCCATCGGCGCAACGACTGCGCCAAAACCGCTGCGTGCGGCGGGAACGGTGGCGAGAGCGAGTTCTACCCGAACGATGACCGAAAGTTCTCCGTCGTCGTTCCGGAAGCCGCGTGGCGGCTATCCGGAATTCAATAATCCGAGAATCTTTTGACGACTGGATTCCGGGTTCGTCGCTTCGCAACGCCCCGGAATAACGAAGGAGTTTTGCGAGAGCGTTTTCGAGCGAAGCGGGGACCGGTTCGCGTGAAGAAAACGCGTCAAATAAAATCATAGAGCCCCGCGTCTGATTCCGTCAGAAGCGGAAAGGCGTTAGCGGGCTGTTGAAAAAGTCTCCAACCGTCATTCCGGGGCGCAACGAAGGTACGAACCCGGAATCCAGCCACACTGATTTTCTTCGTATTTCTGGATTCCGGATCGCCGCTTGCGCGGCGTCCGGAATGACGACAGAGATTAGCGGCCCAGCCACGGCGACGCGAGCCCGAGCGCGATCAGACCCAGAATGACGGCAGCACCTATTGCCCATGAGCTGACACGCACAGCGCTATCGACCGTGCGTTCGCGTTCGTTTTGAGCAATCTCGCGATTGCGCTCCTTTTTGCTCTGCTCCGACTCATTCATCGCTGCGACCCCGGCTGGATGCTTGCGCATCAAACCGCGACGGACGAAATAGTTCCGGCGCGCCTGATCCGGTCGCGAGGCCGCGGCAATAGCGGTCAGCGCGAAACGACCAGCCCCCTGCTGGTGACCACGACCCAGCGGCCGTCCTGCTTGCGGATCGCATCGACACGGCCGAGCCCGGGCACCGGATCGCCGGCATAGACCTCATAGAGACCGCCGCGCCCTTCAATCAACGCGCCGCCGTTGGTGACATCGCGCAAGACCCAACCCTCGACCGCCGGCAAACGCGCGACAGCCGGCTTCGGCGCCGGCAGCGGCACCGGAGCGGCGGCGGCAGTTTGAGCAGCAGCAGTTGGAATCGACCCGGTCACGGTCGCCGCGCCGGACGTTGAAGATGCGGCCGCCGGAGAGGCGACCGGAGCGACGGCCGCATGCTGCTTGTCGAGCGTCTCGTGGAGCCTTGTCAGCCTGGCCGCCGACTCGGCATGTGCCTTTTCAACCCTGTCCAGGCGATCGTTGATCTTGGCGAACTGGCCGGCGTCACCCTTGGCCGAGCGATCGACGCCCGTCTTCAGCGTCGCGACCTCGGACTCGAGCCGCTTGATCGTTGCCTCCAAAGCCTGGGTCTGACTCGCCGTCGCTGACGACGGCTCGCTCGCAACGCCGTGGCGAAGGCCGGACGTCGCCAGCGAACCGCCAATGGCGCCGGTGATCGCGGCCAACACTACGACCGCTGCAATCGCCGCGAGACGCCGCTTTCCGGACCGCTGTCCATCGCGGCCTGCCGCCGCTCCCCGATCGATCGCCGGACGATCCCATGACTTGCCGCGCGATGGCGGCACCATCATCAGCTTGCCGGTCTCTCGCAACGCGTCCGCCTTCGGAGCTTCACGTTCGAGCCTGGGCTCGATCGAGGGTGCATCAGCCTTCGGGACTGCGCGATCGATCTCGACCGAGGGTGCTTCCGCCTTCGCGGTCTCGGCCTCGATCTTCGACTCGATGATCGGTGCATCCATCTTCGGAGCGTCGGCCTCGATCTTCGACTCCATCAACGGCGTTTCCGCCTTCGGAGCTTCGACCTCAATCTCTGACTCGATCGGGAATGTTTCTACCTTCGCGGCCTCGACCTCGGGCTTCGGCTCGGATGCTTCGGCTTTCGGCGCCGCGATGTCATCGGGCGGCGGCGCGGACAATTCCTGCTCCGGCGCAAGCTCCGAAGACGCAGCGTGTGACGACATGTCCAACCCGGCAATTTTGACGCCGGGGCCGCTATCGGTCCGATCAGACGACTGGTCGCTCACGTTAAAAACCTCCATGATGGGTTGACCATTTGGTAACTTTTCATTGCTTGCGGAATCGTTACCTTCGGGACCATTGCGGAAATTTTAGGATTTTTTCCGACCGACAAAACGGCTTAACCGAGGCCGGCGAAACGCGCCACGAGTTCGATGCGGGTTCGCCTTATCCCGGCAGGCTCGGCGTTGTGCAGGTGGGCGCTCTCGCCGATCTTCTCGTTGATGGCGATTTGCTCAAGAACATCGACCGCCTCGCCGATCCGCGGAAAGACTTCCGGATGATCATGAAGGACGGCATGATCTACAACAGACGACTGACGGGGCGGCCGGATAATCGACTTCGACGCCAGGCGGCCAACGTTCAGGCATCCCCGGTCAGATCACGACCGGCGCATCCGGCAGTTCGTTCGGACCGGCTCCCTGCTTCGGAAAGTGTTCTGCAAGTTGCCGGGAAACGGCTTCGATGCCCTTGACGATTCCGGCCTCGAAACGGCCCTGCTTGAACTCAGCCTCCATCGCGGCGCAGATGGCCTTCCAGACCGCTGCGTCGACCTTCGCGTGAATGCCGCGATCAGCAACGATCTCGACGTCGCGATCGGCGAGCAGCAGGTAGATCAGAACCCCATTGTTGCGCGCGGTATCCCATATGCGCAGATGTGCGAACACATCGAGCGCCCGCTCGCGCGCCGGCTGATCGCGGAACAACGGGACGCCATCGAGGGCGCCTTCCACGGCAAACACCACTTGCCCCGCATGGGCTGTCTCGCCGGCTCGGATCGTCCGTTCGATCGCGGCCATCACGTCGGGCGAAAAATGCTTTCGCACCCGCCAGCGATGCCCGATCAGATGCCTGCCGATGCGCCTGATACCCATCCTACCAGCTCCCCGATGCGCCGCCGCCGCCGAAGCCGCCGCCGCCACCGCTGAATCCGCCGCCGCCCGAGAACGATCCGCCTCCCCGGCCGCCGCCGCCGACCCACGTGCCGCCGCCCCGCCCCGCGCTCGAGACAATGGTGTCGCCCACCACCGTAAAAACGAACGCCAGCACCGCGGCGATCCCGGCAACCATCAGCGAGCCGACGAATATCCAGGTCGCGACGCCGGCAAGAACACCGGTCGCGACCGAGCCGACCAGCCGGCCCAGGATGCTCCGGAAGATCCCGCCGAAGACAAGCACGCCGACAATGACGAACGGATTGAAGAGATCCTCGACGTTGAAATTGTTCGCGAACTGTCCCTGCGGCTTTGGCGCGGGCAGCGGCTCGCCGTCGATCACGCGGAGCATGCGATCCACGCCGGCCGAGATGCCGCCGGCGAAATCGCCGTTGCGGAATTTCGGCACGATCTCTTCGTCGATGATGCGCTTCGAGGTGAGATCGGTCAGCGCGCCCTCGAGGCCGTAGCCCACCTCGATCCGCAGCTTGCGGTCATCCTTGGCGACGACCAGGATCGCGCCGTCGTCGATCTTCTTGCGGCCGATCTTCCATTGGTCGGCAACGCGGATCGAATATTGCTCGATCGTTTCCGGCGCGGTGGTCGGCACGATCAGCACCGCGACCTGACTGCCCTTGCGGTCCTCGAACGCCTTCAGTTCCTGTTCGAGCGACGCCGTCTGATCGCTGTTCAGCGTCGCGGTCAGATCGACCACGCGCCCGGTCAAAGGCGGCACCGCGACATCGGCGGATGCCGCGCCGACCCAGCACAGCATCAGCGCCAGCAGCGCCGCCTTCAGGATGCGCATCGCCGTCACCGGCTGTGCCGGCTACTTCGCCGGCGCGGCCGGCGCCGGATTGAAATCAACCTTCGGCGCGGTCGATATGTCCTTTTCGTTGTCGACGGTGAAGTTCGGCTTGGCCTTGTACCCCAGCGCCATGGCGGTCAGGTTGGTGGGAAACGAACGGACGGTCACGTTATAGTCCCGCACCGCCTTGATGTAGCGGTTGCGCGCCACGGTGATGCGGTTCTCGGTGCCTTCGAGCTGGCTCATCAGATCGCGGAACAACGCATCCGATTTGAGCTGCGGATAATTCTCGGTGACGACCAGAAGGCGCGACAGCGCGCTGGAGAGTTCGCCCTGGGCGGCCTGGAATTTCTGGAACGCCGCCGGATCGTTGAGCACTTCCGGCGTCGCCTGGATGCTGCCGACCTTGGCGCGCGCGTTGGTGACGCCGAGCAGGACGTCCTTCTCCTGCTGCGCGAAGCCCTTCACCGAATTGACGAGATTCGGCACCAGATCGGCGCGGCGCTGGTATTGATTGACCACTTCGGACCAGTCGGACTTGATCTGCTCATCCTGCGACTGGATGGCGTTGTAGCCGCAATTGGTCAGGCTCAGGGTGGCGAGCGCCGCCAGTACCGTCAAAAATTTTCGCATTCTATGTCTCCTGCCCCGCAATCAAGACTGCGTTCCAAGGGAAAGTCGCGCGACCCCTTCGGCGGCGCAACCGCAATGCTAGCAGATGTCGTGACCGCGCCGATCCTGTCAATTCCCCTCTCCAGCGGAACCGCCTGTTCGCAATCACGCGTCTGCCCTATAGTTTACGGCATGACCGTTACGGATATCGCGACGCGAACCTATAACCACGGCTTCCGCCTCGATCCGATCGTGCGCAGCCTGCTCGATACGGACTTCTACAAGCTTCTGATGCTGCAGATGATCCGTGAATTCTATCCGAACGAGCATGTGACGTTTTCCGTGATCAACCGCAGCCGGTATGTCCGGCTTGCCGAGGTCATCGACGAAGGTGAACTGCGGGCGCAGCTCGACCATGCCCGCAGCATTGCTTTCAGCAAAAAGGAGCTGATCTGGCTCGCGGGCAACACGTTCTACGGCGAGACCCAGATGTTCACGCCGGACTTTATCAATTGGCTCGCGGCGTTCCGGCTTCCCGAATACGAATTACGGAAGGGCGACGGCCAGTACGAGCTGCATTTCCATGGACCCTGGACCCACACCACGATGTGGGAAATTCCGGCGCTCGCCATTCTCAATGAGTTGCGGTCGCGCCAGGTGACCAGGGGTCTGGGCCGGTTCGCTCTCGATGTGCTGTACGCGCGCGCCAAGGCAAAGCTGTGGGGCAAACTCGAACGGTTGCGCAAGCTGGACGGCCTGCGGCTGTCGGACTTCGGAACGAGGCGGCGTCATGGCTTCCTCTGGCAGCGCTGGTGTGTCGAAGCCGCCAAGGAAGCACTCGGACCCGCCTTCACCGGCACGTCGAACGTTCTGCTCGCGATGGACGGCGATCTGGAGGCCATCGGCACCAACGCGCATGAACTGCCCATGGTCGCGGCCGCGCTCGCCGATGACGATGCCGCATTGCGCCGGGCGCCTTATCGCATCCTCGATCAATGGCGGCACACCTATGGGGGCAACCTGCTGGTCGCCCTGCCCGACGCCTTCGGCACCAAGGCTTTCCTGCGCGACGCGCCGGAGTGGGTGGCGGACTGGACCGGCTTCCGCCCGGACAGCCTGCCGCCGATCGCGGCAGGCGAGGAGATCATCAGGTGGTGGCAGCAGAAGGGCCGCGATCCACGCGAGAAACTTCTGGTGTTTTCCGACGGCATGGACGCCGACTCGATCGAGGAGACGCAGCGGCATTTTGCCGGACGGGTGCGGGTGAGTTTCGGCTGGGGCACCAACCTGACCAACGACTTCGTGGGATGTTCGCCCGACGGCACCGCCGACCTCGATCCGATCTCGATCGTCTGCAAGGTGATATCGGTCAATGGTCGTCCCGCCGTGAAACTGTCGGACAATCCCGAGAAGGCGACCGGCGAGCCGTCGGAGATCGAACGCTATTTGCGCGTGTTCGGACATGCCGGCCGCGTCCATTCTCCCGTTCAGGTTTGAGTTGAAGCGGCCGCTTCAATGCGGCTGATCGGGATGCCAGCCGATAACGGCAAGCATCACGAAAAAGCCGGCGACGTAGGCGATCGCGACGGGCCATCCGTGCCTGAGCCATGAGCCCACCGACTTCGCCTCCGGATACATGTTCGACAGCGCCACGCCGGCGGAGGAGCCGAACCAGACCAGCGAACCACCGAAGCCGACGGTGTAAGCAAGAAATCCCCAGTCATAGCCGCCCTGCTTGAGCGCCAGCGCGGTGAGCGGGATATTGTCGAACACAGACGAGACAACGCCGAGGCCGAGCGCTGTCTGCCATGATGCCGCCGGCAATGTCTCCACCGGCATCACGGAGGCGGCGGTCACGAGCGCCAGAAGGAAGATCGTGCCCTTGAAGGTTTCGGGCAGGATGGTCCAGTCCGGCGCGCGCAAGACCGCGGTCAGCAAAATTGCGGCCCAGACGGCGAGTCCGAGTACAGGCACCGTATCGAGCAGCGCCGGGAATTTCAGGTTCGCGGTCACGTTCGCAACCAGCGCCGCGGTCAGGATGACCGCGACGATGAAGACTCGCGCGCCGTCCACGCGCAAGCCGCTCGGCGGCTTCTTCACGATCGGCGAAAAGCGATGCTGCCGGATCGCTGCCGGAACCGCGAAAATCGCAAGCGCCACCACGGCCGCGACATATGCTTCCAGGACGCTGAGCGGACTGATACCGTCAATCCACATCATCGTCGTCGTCGTATCTCCGACCACGCTGCCGGCGCCGCCGGCATTGGAGGCCGCGACGATCGCGGCCAGATAGCCGATGTGGACCTTTCCTCGAAAGACGTGGCGCGCCACCGTGCCGCCGATCAGCGCTCCCGCAATATTATCGAGAAAGCCTGACAACACGAAGACGATGACAAGAAGGACGGTGCCGCCTTTCCAGTCGTCGGGCAACAGCGCCGGCATTTCATCCGGTATCCGGCTTTCCTCGAAGTGCCGCGACAGAATGGCGAATCCCATCAGCAATAGGAACAGATTCGCCAGCGTGACCCACTCGTGCGCCATGTGGTGGCCGAACCCGCTCCACCCTGCGCCGGACTTGAAGCCGGTGAAGCCGACCTTGTAGCCGATGATAGCGACGAGGCCGATCAGGGCGATCGGAAGCGTATGACGGTGAAACAGAGCGATGCCGAGCAGAATGAGCCCGAAGAGGATAAAATCGAAAGGAATTCCAAGAATCAGAATCGGATCGGTCATCGCGCTCTCAACTGTTCAGTATCGACAGGCGCGGACCCTGACGAGACAGCACCGGCGAAGAAAATAAAACCGGGTCGCCACCGCAAGGACATTCGACCGGTTTCGTCCGTCAAACCGTGCGGCATATGATCCCATGCAGACGCCAAGCACCGAGGTAATGGAATTTCATCAACTTGGTTCTGGATTTTATTATCGAGGCGAGCATGTCCGAATCCGGCTGATCATGAGCCGGCAGGCCATCATTCGCCGACGAAGCGGCCATACTTGCCGTGGGCAAACAAGAGCGATTCGTTCCGATTATAACTGTAGGCCTCCACGGCGCCGAGGAAGATGACGTGGTCTCCGCCATAATAGCGATCGACGGTGCGGCACTGAAAGTTCGCAACGCCGCCGGACAGCAGCGGAGCGCCGCCGAGACCGGGCGTCCAGGCGACTTCCTCGAACTTGCGGCTCGACGGCGTCGCGAATTTGACCGCCAGCGCCTGCTGCGACGCGCCGAGCACGTTGACGGCGAAATGGCTGGCGTTCTGGAAGACGCTCATGTTTCGCGAATAGACCACGAGACTCCACAGCACCAGCGGCGGGTTCAGCGAGACCGACGTGAACGAGTTGCACGTCAGTCCGTGCGGAGTTCCGGCCTCGCCAGCGGCGGTGATGATGGTGACGCCGGTGGCATAGGTTCCGAGCGCATTGCGGAAGTCACGCGGATCGAGCGACGACTGGTCGCTCGCCAGTTCGTTGGCCGGATCCGGCGCGCCGGGGAAGTCAGGACCGCCCGTCATCAGACGACCTCACAGCGTCAAGTTTTTGGACGGCAGGCCGAGAGCAACCCGGCCGTAATCCGTGCCCGCCGCATCGAAGCTGAACGCGATGTGGGAATTGATCGCGTTCGCATCGCGGAACTGCCGCTGCAGCGGAGAACCAGCAAACAACCCGCGCGCCCCGCTCGCTGCAACCAGCAGCGACACCGCCTCGGTACACAGGTTCACCGCATAGGCTCCGTCGCGCCGCCATCCGGTTTTGACCGCCATGTCCGGAATATGCCCACGCCTCGCCTCCGCCATCGCTGTGATGCAGATCGAGCGCATGACGAGCCGCGCGGCATCGATCTTCGCCGACGCTTCGGCAATCTTGATCTGCGTGGACTGAAGATCGCCGAGCATGGCGCGACTGTAGGTGGTTGCGCGGTGGCGTGCGACTTCGATGTAGTCTTCGAGGCAGCCTCGGGCGTTACCGAGCGCCACCCCCGACAGCACGAAGGGAAACAGCGCAAACACCGGCAAAGCGTAAAGGGGATTCGGATTGACGGCGGTGCCGGGCGACGGACCGCCGGCAATCTCCGCGACCGAGAGCGTTTTCCAGTCTTCGACGAAAACGTCTTCGGCGGCGACGTCGTTCGAGCCTGTTCCTTTCAAGCCGGCGGCGTTCCACATATCGATGACGCGGTAGTCTTCGCGGGGAAGCAGGAAAATCCTGTACTCGATGCCGTCGGCTTCATCGTCGGATGAGACGATCCCCGCGAGCATGTTCCAGGCACAGCAATCCACGCCGGACGAAAACGGCCAGTGGCCCTGCAGACGGTAGCCGCCCTCGACCTTCCTGGCGCGACCGGAGGGAAACACGAAAGAGGAGGCGATCAAAGCGGTCGCATCCTGGCTCCAGACGGCATCCTGCGCCCGGCTATCGAACATGCCGAGCATCCAGTGATGGCTCGCAAGGTTCGCCAGCGTCCAGGCCGCAGATGCGTCGGCCATGGCGATCGCCTCGGCAAAGTCGACGAGAGCAACATAATCGAATTCGGAGCCGCCGACCCGCTTCGGCTGCAGAATCCTGAACAAGCCAGCCGCATGAAAATCCTTCTCGGTCTCAGGCGGCAACCGCCGCAACTCTTCCGTCCTCGCAGCCCGCTCGCGCAATTGTGGCACGAGCGCCCGTGCTCGCGCCATCATGGCGGCATAGGGATCGTCGTCGTGATCCGGCTCTGACGACGGATTCGCGGGCGGGCTGATACCTGCCATCGGGCACTCCTCACTGTCCGCTGCGCAACGGACCACCTTGCGGTGCTGGCCGATCATAGGCGAGTATGATGGGGATCACCAACCGATGGCAACCGGCGAAGCCGCGAGGCCGTTTACTGCTCGGCGACCTTGTGCGATTTCGCAGCCAGACCCTTATCGAGTTCGACGCGGCAGCCCGAACTGAGGCTGGATCGGTTCCTGACCATGCAGGCGGTGATCCGGCCGATATCCGGAATTTCCGAACTGCACAGGCGGAATGCATCGCCGGTGCACTGCCGTTGCGCTTCAGCGGTGAAGGCATGGCTTGCGCTCGCCGGCATGACGAAGAACACCGCGACAACCATGGTCGCTGCGATCTGACGGAAGGTCTCGGTGCGAACGATGGTCATCTTTGGCTCCTCGATTGGCCGTGAATGCGCGGCGATTGTCGATGCGGCATTCTGAATCATCGCCGCCGAGGAGACCGTGAGGTTCATCACCCAGGATAAAAATCAAATAAATACAACAAGATATGCGTTGCATACGGCGACATCTGGGTGCACCCATTCTTCGCAGCACATCGGTCCGGCGCGATCGGCTGCGGGGACGTCGCTCCGATATTCGTAATCGACGGATTCGGCGCGCTCGACGAACGGCTGCAGGCATTGACGAGACGCGGCTGCGCCTGTCATTCAAGCAACAGCGGCTGAACTGAAATACATACAATAGGCGGATTTCTGCCTATCGTACCGCCAAACCAAAATGACGCGCCTCACGCGCATCGCATAGCCGGACAACAACCGCCACGGCTTCGTCTTCCGTTCCGGAAGGCTGCATCGTCAAATTCAGCACTGTTTCGATAGGCAAGAGAACCATGAAGATAATCCGCGCGACAATTTTCTTCATCGTGTTTCTATCGTGGATGCCGTTGCATGCCGGAACGCCGGCTCCCGGAAACGCAGGCACAGCCAAGCCGGCAAGCCCGGCGGCCGCGCCTCCGCCGGCCGCTCCCGCTGAAGATCTGCCGTCCGTACCGGCACCGCAATTTCCTGAAGCACAGTCGAAACTCGACGGCTGGAAGCAGACGCTCGATCAGGTCGAGGCAGTTCTCCGCGCCCATGTGATCGACGATACCGTATTGAACAACCTGCGAAGCCGGACCACGGCCGCGCAAGGTGAAGCGCGCGACCTGATCTCGGAAATCACGCCTCCGCTCGAAGCGGCGACCGCACGGGCGGCCGAACTCGCGCCAAGCCCCGAAGCGACCGCTCCACCATCTGACGACGTGAAGCTCGAGCGCGCCAAGCTGCTGGCCGAAGTTGCCGCACGGCAGGGCATCATTCAGCAGGCCAAGCTCATCAACGTGCGGGCTCAGCAAACGATCGAGGCGATTTCCGATCGGCGGCGCGCGATGTTCAACGATTCGGTGCTGCAACGCTCCGCGAGCCTGGTCAATCCCACCTTCTGGATCACCGCCGCAACCGCTGTTCCTGTTGCCGCCGGATACTTGACCGATCTCCTCACCAAATGGGGCCAGGTGCTGGCGTCACAGCCGCTCCGCGCCGCATCGGGTTTTGCGATCGCTGCCCTCGTGGTGCTCGGGTTCTTCCTGTCGCCGGGCCGGCGCTGGTGGTCGCGCTGGACGAAACGAGACCCCGAGATCGCCAATCCGAGCCCGCTGCGGAAGACCGGCTCCGCCGCCGTCATCGTCCTTGCGGACACCGCGCTCACCGCCGTCTCGCTACTCGTGCTCTATCAGGCGCTCATGATGCTCGGGGTGCTGCCCGACGACGTGAGCCCGATCGTTCGCGCCTTGTTCATCGGCATCACCTTCGGCTTCTTCTTCGTGCGCCTGACGATCGCTGTGCTGGCGCCGGGACGTCCGACCTGGCGTCTGATCGAAATGGACAATGCCGCGGCCGATGGCCTGATATCCTTCGCGGTGCTGCTCGCCATGGTCATTGCGTTCGGCGTGGTTGTGGACGCCATCAACCTCGCGATCAGGGCGCCGATCGAACTTTCGATTGCGAGCCGGGGCGTGGTCGCCATTGCGAAGGGGCTGCTCTTCATGGGCGCGCTTCGCGTAGCGGCCGCCACCGAAGCGGACGACGGAACCAGCCCTCCCCCCACTGCCGCCGTGAACAAATCTGCGTGGCGCCTGCTGATTCCGGTCGGCTGGGTGATGGCCACGGCCGCCATTCTCGGACCGCTCGCGGGATATCCCGCCTTAGGCCGGTTTATCACGATCGAAATGGTGGTGGTGATCGCCGCGCTGATGAGCTTCGTGCTGCTGAGCCGGTTCGCAGCGGTTCTCGTCAATACCACGTTCGCGTTTCACGGCGCGATCGGCCGTTTTTTGCGGCAAACCGCGGGCCTGGGGAGCAGCGCGGTCCGGCAGATCGCCGCGGTGCTCGGCGGCCTTCTCCAACTGTCCCTGATCGGGTTGACGGCCTTCGTTGTGCTCACGACCTGGGGAATTCGCTCCGACGACCTCCTCACGTCGATGTCCTCGGCGTTCTTCAGCGTCCAGATCGGCAATATCACCATCGCGCCGTCCGTGATTCTCGGGGCGGTTGCGGTTTTTATCATCGGCGTCGTGGCCACGCGCGCGCTCAAGCGATGGCTTGAGGAGCGTTTCCTGCCGGAAACCAGTCTCGATGTCGGCGTTCGCAGTTCGATCGGCACCGGCGCGGGTTATGCGGGCGTCATTCTCGCCACCCTGATCGCGCTGTCCTATGTCGGCCTCAACCTGCAAAACGTCGCGATCGTCGCCGGCGCGTTGTCGGTCGGCATCGGTTTCGGACTGCAATCCATCATCAACAACTTCGTTTCCGGACTGATTCTCCTGGTGGAACGTCCGATCAAGGTCGGAGATCGCATCGAGGTCGGCAATCGCATGGGCGTCGTGAAGCGAATCAACGTGCGCGCGACCGAGATCGCGACCTACGATAACGTCTCGGTGATCGTTCCGAACGCGGACCTGATCAGCGGGCAGGTGGTCAACTGGATGCACGGCAGCTATTCGGCCCGCCTGTCGGTGCCAGTTGCCACTTCCTATGACGCCGATCCCGACAAGGTCATCGAAATCCTGCTCGACATCGTCGCGCACCATCCGCGCGTCCTGAAGTCACCTGAACCGTTTGCCATTCTCGGCAATTTTGGCGCCGACGCACTGGAGTTTACGGTCTTCTTTCACGTCGCGCATATCGGCATCGACGCCGGCGCCGCCAACGAGGTCAGGCTCGAGATTTTCAAACGCTTCCGCAAGGAGGGAATCGAAATTCCCTATCCGCAACGAGACCTGCACGTCCGGGATCTCGACCGCATCGAGGCGCTGGTGCGCGACGTGGCCGGACGAGGCTTGGCCGGAACCGAACGGTCCGCTGCGCCATAGCGCATGCTCGGGAGCCACTGTTGGCACGAATCGCTTGCAACACGGCAAGGTGATCGTGGATCGGCACCCCCGCTCTTCTCGAAGGGGAAGCGCGCTCAGTAGCATCATTCGAAAGCTGACGTTCAACATGGAATGATGTATAATTTCCGTCTCCATATACCATCGGGCGTGACATGCAGGCTTCATCCAACAAATCAATCCCCTCATTGAGCTTGCGGATCGATCTCGACCCTAAAGGCCGTATTGGACCGGGCAAAATCCAGTTGCTCGAGAGCATACAGGCTTGCGGCTCGATTTCGGCCGCCGGACGCGCCATGGACATGTCCTACAAGCGCGCCTGGGATCTCGTCGATGAAATAAACCGCATCTGCCGGCAGGCCGCGGTCGCGCGGCAGACCGGAGGCAAGAATGGCGGCGGCGCGGTCCTGACCCCGTTCGGGGTCTCCCTGGTCGCACGCTACCGCAAGATCGAGCGGGACGCCTCGACCGCAGTTCACAAGGAACTCGAGGCGCTGCGAAACGATATCCGGCACCCGAAAAGAGGCGCCGAACGAGAGAAAGACACCAGGGCTCGCTGACAAGAAGCGCCGTGACATCGAGCGGCGGCCGACGCCCCGCCGGAACGGTCGACCGGCCGCGGCATTCCGCTCTGGCCTGATTCATTTTGACGTGATATATATCTGGCTATAACGTTAGCACGGAAAGAGAAGCCGGCCGCACGGCTTCGGTCGCTCCGGACCGGCTGGCGCGTATTCCGTAAAACCCGAATACGCGCAAATGATTGATTGAGACCATTTTCTTACGGCTAAGGGATTCCTCCGCTCAGCCGGAAAATGCTCTGGAAAATCACGGCGAGCGCCGCCGCGATTGAGGAGGCGAATCATGTTCGACGCCCAATGCGACCTTGCCGCTTTGGTTTATACGGAAGACCATGATCCGGACGAGATCCTGCGTGAGTTCGCCGCCGGTCTGAACGCAAGCGGCCACCGGGCGGTGGGTATCGTTCAGCTCGGCCGTCACTACCCCGATGCCAGCCTGTCCGCGACCTTGGTGCCTACCGGCGAGCAGCTTCGGCTGTTTCAGGACAGAAACGCCTATTCGTCGGGGTGCCGCCTCGATGTCAGACAATTGACGGGCGTCGGCGAGCGGATCGCAAAAACCATCGACGAGGGCGCGGACATCCTGATCGTCAACCGCTTCGGCCGGCAGGAGCGCGAGGGCAAAGGCCTTGCCCACCTGATCGCACACGCGCTCGGTGCCGACATTCCGGTCGTGATCGCAGTGCCGAGCCATTATTTTGGAGACTGGATCACATTTGCCGGCGGCATGACCGTCAAACTGCACTGCGACCGCGAATCGCTGGATGCATGGTGGCACCTCGTGTCGGCCCGCCACGTCAACCTCCGTCAACCCGATCATCTGACGGTCTGCGAGATTTTCAAATAGGGTCCCCACCGGCACAACCGTCTTGACACGACGGCGGCGCTTCCTCTGTAGATCCGTACATGCGAGATCTTGTGATCGCAGCGGACGTCGGATCGAGCAGCGCGCGCGCCGGCGTGTTCGACAAGCGCGGCGTCCTGCTTGCACGCGCCGAAGCCCCGTTTTCGACCGCGCATCCCCTGCCCGATCACGCCGAGCACAGTTCGGAGGAAATCTGGACCGCGGTCTGCCAAGCGGTGCGCGGAGCCGTTGCGACCGGATGCATCGCCGCGGACGAGGTCAGGGGCATCGCCTTCGACGCCACCTGCTCGCTCGTCACCCTTGACCGCGCCGGCCGGCCGGTCACGGTCTCGTTAACCGGCGAGGATCGCTGGAACGTCATCATGTGGGCCGACCATCGGGCCATCGCGGAAGCCGACGAGATCACAGCCACCCGGCATCGGGTGCTGGACCATGTCGGCAATGTGATGTCGCCGGAAATGGAAATCCCGAAGCTGCTCTGGCTGAAGCGGCATTGTCCCGATGCGTGGAGCCGCTACGGGCTTGTGCTCGATCTCACCGACTTCCTGACATGGAAGGCGACGGGACGGGCCGCAATCTCCACCTGCACCGTGACATGCAAGTGGACTTATCTCGCCCACGAGCAACCGGGCTGGCAACGTGATTTCCTGTCCCGCATCGGGCTCGATGACCTGCCGGATCGCGCCGCGCTTCCTGCCTCGACGCAATCGATCGGAACGAGCGCGGGTCCCCTGACAGCCCAAAGCGCCGCCGAACTTGGACTTTCCCGCGACTGCATCGTCGGCGTCGGCGCGATCGATGCGCATGCCGGCGGCATCGGCGTGCTCGGCGGGCTCGACGCCGCCGGGCTCAACGAAACGCTCGCCATGATCGCCGGCACCTCCTCGTGCCACATGGCGGCCTCGCCCGATCCGAGGCAAATTCCCGGCATATGGGGTCCTTATTACAACGCGATGCTGCCGGGCCGCTGGCTCAACGAAGGCGGCCAATCCGCCACCGGCTCGCTGCTCGATCACATCCTCGACGTTCATGTCGAGGGACAATCGCTCGGCGCCGACCGGCACGCGGTGATGGCCGCGCGAATCGAAGCGGCACTCGCCTCCAGCGGATTCGGCTTCGTCGAAGACCTCCATGTGCTGCCGGACTTTCACGGCAACCGTTCTCCGCTCGCCGATCCTGACTCGGTTGGCGTGATCCACGGGCTGCGTCTCGATGCCTCGGCCGATTCGCTGACCCGGCTTTATTTCGCGACCGCGATCGGCATCGCGCTGGGAACGCGACATATCATCGATGCCCTGAACGATGCCGGATACGCCATCGACCAGATCCGGTTAACGGGAGGCCATGCCGCGAGCCCGCTGCTGGTCCAGCTTTACGCCGACGCCACCGCAGTCTCTGTGTCCCTCCCCGAACAACCCGACGGCGTGCTCTCGGGAACGGCATGTGTCGCCGCTGCCGGCTGCGGGCTCTATTCGTCGCTCGCGGCAGCCGCGGCCGAGATGACCCGGGTCGGCCGCACCGTGCAGCCAGCTCCTTCGGCGCGCGATTTCTTCGACCGCCGCTATCGCGCGTTTCTATTGATGCACGAGCATCGCCGGGCGTTGTCGCGGCTGGCGTGACGGACACCAACACAACGCCAGCCCAGAGCGTTTTCGAGCGAAGTGGAATCCGGTTCGCGTGAAGAAAACGCGTCAAACAATAAGCTAGAATCTTTCACCGTTTCCATGAAACGGTGAAAGATTCTAGCGCTGCAGCCGAACGCCGAGCATCACCACGGTCGACGCCGAACCCGCACCGGGAATGTTCGAGCTCAGAATGTCGCGGCGCACTTGCGCCTTGATCTGGAATTCGCGCGTCAGCTTGTAAACGAGATCGCCGGAGATCGAGTAGATCTCGTCGGAGCGGGTCGAGCCCTGATAATCCTGCGTGCCGTAGGTGAACCTGCCGACCGCGCCCAGCCAGCGGCGGAAATCGTGATCGACCTCGAAGGTATAGGTGCGCGTCAGCACACCGGAGACGCCGGCCAGCGTGGATTCGTCGACCGAGGTGACGGAGATGAACTTCGCGGTGGTCAGCGGCGTCGCCGACCACACCAGCGACGCGCTGGTGAGCAGGCCGGTCAACTGGTTGAGCCGTGGGTCGGCGTAGCTCCGCGCGGCATAGCCGATCGATGCTTCGCCGGTCAGCAGCCGCGTGAACTCGAAGCTGGTCCCTGCCTTGGCGTAGCCGCCGCTGGAATCGCGCTGGAAGCCATTGCGATCGAACCGCGTGTCGTGGACGCGCGTGTCCGCTTCGACCTCGGCGAACGGCTTGACCCCGGGCATCAGATCGTAGCTGACGCGCCCGATGCCGCCGTACTGGTTGAAGTTGCGGTCGTCGTTGGGCGTCGAGGTGCCGTCCGTGAGCCGCGAGTCCTGATACGTCGTGCGGTCCACGGTCCCGTTCAACGAGACTTGCAGGCGGTTGAAGTCGTGCTCGATGCCGGCCGTCCCGCCGGTGGTCGCGTAAAGCGGATAGCGTGCAAGACCGGCCTGAATATTGGGGCTGCCGGGATTGTCGGTGCCGATCCGCAGCCGCAGCTCCGAATTGACGCGGGTATCGTGCGTCACGTCGAGACGTCCATCCAGCTTTCCGGTGAAATCCGGCCGATCCACGTTCGTCGGCACCGGCGAAACGATCGGCTGGCCGAAATTGTCGACCCCCGGCGGAAATGTCCTCTCGTACCCGGTAAACGAGCCCCGCAGATCGGCGATAAGGGAATGGCGTTCCCAGTCGGAGGCGGCCACGAATTCGGGCGATACCATATAAAACGCCGAACCCTTCGGCGTGTTGAACCGGCCTGGGTTGGTATCGTAGCCGCCCGACAATTCCACCGCCGACTTGACGAGGAAACCGCCGACATAATTGCCGACGGCGCCGAACGGATCGTCATCACGCTTCAGGCGGCGGCGTGCGGGTTGTCCGTCCACGCGTCCCGCCATGGCCGGTGCGATCGGAGGCTTGTTCGCGGTCGACGACGGCGGCACGGATAATGGCGGCGGCGGTGGAACGGCGACGAAGTTGCCCGGTCCCGGCGGCAGCTTCGGTTTCGGCGTACCGGGATAGGGCTTCGGCTTCTTGCGTTTGCGATTGAGCGAGTCGTAACCGGTGTCGCCCGCACCCGCCGCCGCGGACACGCCGTAATCGGGGAGCCGGCCGATGCGCGAGGGGGCTGCCATCGACGAGGGCGACGCCGGTTCACCGACGCCTCCCGCATCGCTGACCCGGCGCAGGCCGGAATCCTGCGGCTGAAAAAATTCGCCGCGGACCGGATTCATCAGATCGCGGGTAAGCGTTTGCGCCTCGGCCGCCAGGCATCCGGGAGCGATGAGGACAAGGCAGGCCAAAGCCGCGCGCCACATTGATGCGCGCTGGCGGCGGCCCGTCGCTGGACCCAAAGTCACGACCCCAAAAACTCCAGCAGAAACTTGTGCTTACGAAACACGCCGTGAAGGGCGGCTATCGTTAATGGAGTTAAAACAATTATGGTTAATGGGCCGTTGAGACCGGCAATGCTGCATCGCATCGTCCGCGCTGGCGTGCTAAGCAGATCGCAACGGCGCTCATCCGTCTCATCGCGGAACCAGGCATGACCTCGCTAAAATCACGACCGACGACATCCGCCATGACCGATCAGGCGACGGCCGCGATCGAGTCGGCGCTGCGGACGTTCGAGGCGGAGGCCGGCGGCGTGACCGCGCTTGCCGCGGCCCTGAACTCCGATCTCGGTCCTGCATTCGCCGCTGCCGCCGACATGATCCGCAGCGCCAAGGGGCGGCTGATCGTCACCGGTCTCGGCAAGTCCGGCCACATCGGCCGCAAGATCGCAGCGACCTTCGCCTCGACCGGCACGCCGGCCTTTTTCGTCCATGCCGCTGAAGCCAGTCACGGCGACCTCGGCATGATCACCGCCGACGATGTCATTCTGGCGATGTCGTGGTCCGGCGAGCAGCCGGAGATGAAAAACCTCATCACCTATGCCAAGCGCTTTCGGATCGCCTTGATCGCCATGACCGCCGACCGCGAGTCCACGCTCGGCAAGGCCGCCGATGTCGTACTGGTGCAGCCCAGGGCGCGCGAAGCCTGCCCGCATAATCTCGCGCCGACGACGTCGTCGCTGATGCAGCTTGCGCTCGGCGATGCGCTCGCCATCGCGTTGCTGGAGGGCCGCGGCTTCACCTCGGTCGACTTCAGCGTGCTGCATCCGGGCGGCAAGCTCGGTGCGCTGCTGAAATACACCCGCGACCTCATGCACAGCGGCGATTCCATCCCGCTGAAGCCGCTCGGCACCAAAATGTCCGATGCGCTGGTCGAGATGACCTCGAAGGGCTTCGGTTGCGTCGGCATCGTCGACAGCCACGGGCACCTCGTCGGCATCGTCACCGACGGCGACCTGCGCCGTCACATGCGCCCGGACCTGATGACCGCGCGCGTCGACGATGTCATGACCCGGAATCCGAAGACGATCGGACGCGACCTTCTGGCCGGCGAGACGCTGGAAATCCTCAACTCGTCGAAGATCACCGCGCTGATCGTGACCGACGACAAAAAGCCCGTCGGCATCGTGCATCTGCACGACCTGCTGCGCGCCGGCGTGGCGTAATCGCCGCGAGCCGGATCGCTACGCCGCCGCCACAGTCAGGCGCGCGCCGTCGGCCTTCACGACCTTCACGCGGCTGCCTGCCGGCGCATCCGGTCCCGTCACCCGCCAGATGGTATCGTCGATGCGCACCGTGCCGCTCCCGTCGACGATCGGCTTTTCCAGGGTGAAGACGCGACCGACCAGCGCGTCGGCGCGCTTGTTGAGGAACGGACTGTCGGCGGCTCCCGGCTTTGCCCGCGCCATGCGCCGCCACAACGGCACAGCCGCGACGGCGAACACCGCGAACATCAGGATCTGCGTTTGCCACGCCGGATCGAAGGCGAACGACAATAATCCGGCCAGGAACGCGGCGAGGCCGAGCCAGAACAGGAACACGCCCGGCGTCAGCAATTCGAGTCCCATCAGGATGAGACCGAAGATGAGCCAGTTCCACGTCCCCAGCGAAACGAACATGTCGGTCATAGAAAACGCTCCCGGATCCTACCCCTGCGGCGGGATCGGCTGGGCCGGCGCGCCCGCATTCGGCACGGCTCCGCGCCGCGCGGCCGCCGCCGGCGCCGCGCCGTCGCCGAAGGTCGCCTTGGCTATTTCGCCGATGCCGCCCAGTGAGGCCAGCATACTGGTGGCCTCTAACGGCAGCATCACCACCTTCTGGTTCGGCGAATTGGCAAGCTGGCCGAAGGCCTTGATGTATTTGTCGGCGATGAAGTAGTTCAGCGACGCCACGTCGCCCTTGGCGATCGCCTCGCTCACCATCCGCGTCGCCTTGGCCTCCGCTTCCGCCGACCGCTCGCGCGCCTCGGCATCGCGGAAGGCGGCTTCCTTGCGGCCTTCGGCTTCGAGGATCTGCGATTGCTTCTGGCCCTCGGCTTTAAGGATCGCCGACTGGCGCTGGCCTTCGGCCTGAAGAATGTCGGCGCGCTTCTCGCGCTCGGCCTTCATCTGCCGGCCCATCGCCTGCACGAGGTCGGCCGGCGGCACGATGTCCTTGATCTCGATGCGGTTGACCTTGAGACCCCACGGCGACACCGCGGCGTCCACCACCCGCAGCAGCCGCTCGTTGATCTCGTCGCGATGCGACAGCACCTGGTCGAGGTCCATCGCGCCCATCACCGAGCGGATGTTGGTCATGGTCAGCGTGACGATCGCCTGGTTGAGGTTCGCCACCTCATAGCTCGCCTTGGCGGCATCGAACACCTGGTAGAAAGTCACACCGTCCACGGTGACCGTCGCGTTGTCCTTGGTGATGACCTCCTGCTTGGGAATTTCGATCACCTGCTCCATCATGTTTATCTTGCGCCCTACGCGGTCGATATAGGGCACGATGAGATTGAGGCCGGGGTCGAGCGTCCGCGTGTACTTGCCGAACCGTTCGATGGTCCAGTCGTAGCCCTGTGGCACGGTCTTGACGCCGGCCAGCAGCGTCAGGACCACAAGCGCCACGAAAACAATCGCGAAAATATCGAACCCGGTCATGAAAATCTCCGCAGGGGGACCGCTCTCTGAGACGTGGGAGGCGGTGAGTTGCCGGTTGGTCGCCGCTCAAAGATGTATGGTTCGATTGGCGGAAAACGAGGCGGTGACAAAGCACCGTCATTTCGGAAGCTGCGGAGCGGCTATCCGGAATCCAGCAATCAAATAACGCATTCGATCTGGCCGGATTCCGGGTTCGGCGCTCCGCACCGCAGCGGAATGACAATCTGCTCTAAATCCAGCCCTGAAGTTCGCGCAACACCAGCTTCCGGATCACGTCCATGCCGGGATCGCTGTCGTTCAGGCATGGAATCGCAGTGAACTCCTCGCCTCCATTCTGGCGGAAGATATGCGCATTCTCCTGCGCGATCTCCTCCAAGGTCTCCAGGCAATCGGCCGAGAAGCCCGGCGTGACGACGGCCAGGCGCTTCACGCCGTCCTTCGCCAGTTTCTCCACGGTCTTGTCGGTGTAGGGCTGCAGCCACTCGTCGAAACCGAAGCGCGACTGGAACGTCAGCATCAGTTTGGACGCATCGAGTCCCATCCGCTTGCGCAGGGCTTCGGTGGTCGCGACGCATTGCCCCTGATAGGGATCGCCCTTTTCGATATAGGCCTGTGGCATGCCGTGGAAAGACGCCATGATGATCTCGGGCGTGAACGGCAGCGAGGCAAGATGCCTCTCGATCGAAACCGCCAGCGCGTCGATATAGTCGGGATCGTCGTAATACGGCGGCGTCACCCGCAGCGTCGGCTGCGCGCGCATCTCGCTCAGCACGCGGAATGCCTCGTCGCATACGGTGGCGGAGGTCGCCGCCGAATATTGCGGATAGAGCGGCACCACCAGCAGCCTGTCGCAACCCTGGGCCGTCAACGCCGCGATGCGCGATTGCATCGAGGGATTGCCATAGCGCATCGCCCAATCGACGACGACATGATCGTGATCCGCGATAGCAGCCGCGAGTTTGTCGGACTGCGCGCGCGTGATGATCTTGATCGGCGACTCGTTCAGCTCGGTGTTCCAGATCTTCAGGTAGTCGAGCGCCTTGCGGCGCGGGCGGGTATTCAGAATGATGCCGTTCAGCACCAGTTTCCAGACCAGGCCCTGCTTCTCGATGACCCGTGGATCGGACAAAAATTCCTTCAGATAGACACGCACGCCGCGGGCGTCGGCGGTATCAGGCGTGCCGAGATTGACGAGCAAAACGCCAACACGTCCGCGCGGCGTATCCGCCGCGGTCCTGGCCTTTCCGATAGGAACAACGACCGTCATCCGTCTGGATTCGCGCGCCTGCCGGTTATTGTCAAGCCCGCGCATCTGCCGGTACTGTCTTCGAAACTGGCCGCGAAGGGAACTGCCATGACGGTCGCCGAATGGTGCGTTTTCGGGGCGGTCGTTCTGTACCTCGTGACGATCGTGCCGTTCAAGGCGCTGGGGTCGCCCGGCTTCGACAACGCCCGTCCGCGCGACCCCGGATTCTACGCCGATCCGTTGCGCGCCCGCGGGCTCGGGGCGCACCTGAACGGCATCGAGGCCTTTCCATTTTTCGCAGCCGCCGTGCTGCTTGCGGAATTTCGCGCCGCTCCCCAGCATCTGATCGACGAACTGGCGATCCTGTTCCTGATCGTCCGCGCCGCTTACGTTTTCACCTATATCGGGGACCGGCCGACGCTGCGCTCGATCCTCTGGAGTCTCGGCTTTACGATCAACACCGCGATCTTCTTCCTGCCGGTGATCCGGCGCTGGCTGGCTTAAGCCATGATGCCCGGCCTCGTGCCGGGACATCCACGTCTTTGAAGGAAGCCATAGATGGCCGGACGAAGTCCGGCCATGACGCGTTAGAACGCGTTGCGCTGATGCGGCAATGAGTTTTTCAAAGCGGCTACGCCGCCTTCGGCGCTTCCAGCAGTCCACGGCGGCGCAGCAGCGCGTCGGCCTCCGGCTTGCGGCCGCGGAACGCGACATAGGCCTCTTCGGGATCGCGCGAGCCGCCCGACGAGTAGATGTCGTCGTGCAGCCGCTTCGCGATCGCCGGGTCGAAGATGTCACCGGCCTCCTCGAAGGCGCCGAAGGCGTCGGCATCCATTACCTCCGACCACATGTAGCTGTAATAGCCTGCGGCATAGTGATCGCCGGAGAAGATGTGCCCGAACTGGGTCGGACGATGCCGCATCGCGATTTCGGCCGGCATGCCAATCTTTTCCAACTCCGCACGCTCGAAAGCTCCGACATCGCGAACCGCCGACGCCGGCTGGCTGTGGAACTCCAGGTCCAGAAGCGCCGAGGCGACGAATTCCACGGTCGCGAAGCCCTGGTTGAATTGCCGCGCGGCGAGGAAACGCTTGAGCAGATCGTCGGGCAACGGTTCGCCGGTCTGATAGTGCCTGGCGTATTGCCGCAGCACCTGCGGCTGCTCCTGCCAGTGCTCGTAGAGCTGCGAGGGCAACTCGACAAAATCGGTGAACACGCTGGTGCCCGACAGCGAGGGATAGGTGACGTTCGAGAGCATGCCGTGCAGACCATGGCCGAATTCGTGGAACAGGGTCCGCGCATCATCCGGCGACAGCTGCGCGGGCTGACCGTCGGCGCCTTTGGCGAAGTTGCAGACGTTGATCACCAGCGGCGCGACGTCGCCGTCGAGCTTCTGCTGGTCGCGCAGCGACGTCATCCACGCGCCGGACCGCTTCGAGGCCCGCGCGAAGTAATCTCCGTAGAACAGCGCCTGATGCCCGCCGGCGGCATCCCTCACCTCCCAGACCCGGACGTCCGGATGCCAGACCGGGATGTCCTTGCGCTCGGAAAAGGTAAGGCCGAACAGCCGATGCGCACAGTCGAAGGCAGCGGCGATCATGCCCTCCAGCGTCAGATACGGCTTGATCGCATCGTCGTCGAAGTCGGCGCGGATCTGCCGCAGCTTCTCGGCATAATAGCGCCAGTCCCACGGCGCGAGGGTGAAGTTGCCGCCCTCCTCGGTGATCAGGCCCTGCAAAGCGTCGCGGTCGGCGAGCGCACGCTCGCGCGCCGGCTTCCAGACCCGCTCCAGCAGGTTGCGGGCGGCCTCTGGCGTCCGCGCCATGGAGTCCTCGAAGCGATAGGCGGCGAAAGTCGGATAGCCCAGGAGCTTCGCCCGCTCCTCGCGGAGAGCGAGGACTTCCGGGATCACGGCGTTGTTGTCATGAGCGTTGCCATTGTCGCCGCGCGCGGTGAAGGCCTTGTAGACCTTTTCGCGCAGATCGCGCCGGCGCGAACTCTTGAGGAACGACTCGACAGAGGAGCGCGAGGTGGTGACCACGGCCTTGCCGGCGAGTCCGCGCTCTTCGGCGGCGGCGCGCGCCGCCGCAACGAAGCTGTCGGGCAGGCCGTCGAGATCATCCTCGCCGAGTTCAAGAAACCAGGCCTGCTCGTCGCCGAGCAGATTGTGGCTGAATGTGGTGCCGAGCTGCGCGAGACGTTCGTTGATCTCGGCCATCCGCGCCTTGGCGGCCTCGTCGAGGCCGGCGCCGGCGCGGTGGAAGTGGATATAGGTGCGTTCCAGCAGCCGCAACTGCTCCCCCGTCAGGCCGAGCGACGCGCGATTCTGATGAAGCTGCGCGATGCGGCCGAACAGTACCGCGTTCATCATGATCGGGTTCCAGTGCCGAGCCATTCGCAAGGTGACGTCCTTGTCGATCTCAAGCAGCGCCGGATTGGAGTGCGCCGACACCAGGTCATAGAACACCGCCGACACTTTCGTGAGCAGCTTGCCGGAACGCTCCAGCGCGGTGATGGTGTTGGCAAAGTCCGGCGCCGAGGGATCGTGGGCGATGGCGGCGACCTCGGCGGCATGATCGGCGAACGCCTGCTCGAAAGCCGGCAGGAAATGTTCGGGCGCGATCTCGCCGAACGGCGGGGTCTGGAAAGGCGTTTGCCACGCCTTGAGCAGCGGGTTATCCGGGCCGGTAGCGGAAGGCGGCGATTGAGGCGTGTCTGACATGAGGCTCCTGCTTTTGCCATTGCCGTTGCCGCGCATTCTTGCCGCTATCCGCAAGGCATCGGAACTATAACACGCGACGCCACCTTTTTGGTCCATTGGCGCTTGCCGCGGGGGGCATTTTCGGAGAGATTGCCGCCGACAACGGGATCCCTGATATGAGTTCGCAACCCTCCGCTTCCACCTCGCGCCAGATCGTCTGGCCAAGCGTCATCACCGTCATCTCGGCGGCGATTCTGATCGGCGCGGAAGTGTTCGGCGCGGCGTTCGCCGGCGGCTGGGCGCTCGCCATCCTGTTCGGGCTCAGCGAAACCGAGGCACATATCCTCCAGGCGGTGCTGTTCGTCATCGGCGTGTTCGTGATGGTCAACTTCATCCGCGCTGCCCAGCGCATCGAACCCTTCGTGCGTCACGGTTGACGGAAAACGCTGCAGCGCAGGGCTAACCTGTCCGCCTGCAAGCGCGCATATCTTACACTTCATTAAACAATCTAAACATCCGTTCATATTCGGCGCATGGCTTTGCGCTCGGATGACCACATCGTGGAGAAACCCGTCTCCTCGGCAAAAAAATTCTTGCGAAGCCGGGTCAAAAGACATATCTCCGCTCCTGCCCAATTTCGCACGTGCCTGTGGTCGTGTGTCAGTCGGTAGGTATCCGGACAAGAGGCCGGACAGCCGCCAAGGGCGAAGTCGCCGAGGTCACTCAGATCGATCAAACTCAGATCGATCGAACTGAGAGGCCAGCATCTCTCTCCAGGGATGCCGTCAAGGCGCTTTGCTCCTTGCAACCGTGACTGGCAGCCGGAGGCGAACCGGCGCACCCCGCTCTCAACGGGGGACGCGACTTAAAGCAACGACGGAACGGGCTTTTTTGGTCTCTACCGGCCTTCCACCGCCGGCGCGGGCTACTGAAAAGGCTTGTCCTTCATTGCCAGGTGTGCGGGCGGGATCATCCCAACCAATCCACGGCAGCACAGTTCGGTCTGAACTCAAGGCCCTGTCGCGTCTCCATCGTGCGACACCGCCTGAACGTTCACACCGACATCATTTTGAACGAGTCCGTCGCTGGACCGTTTGGAGGGTGCTATGACCGAACGCATTCAGGAATTCCTGCGCGATCGCCGCAACAAAGGCAACGACACCGAGCCCTGCCTCGTGGTCGATCTCGACGTCGTGCGCGACAACTACCAGACCTTCGCGAAGGCGTTGCCGGATTCGCGCGTGTTCTATGCGGTGAAGGCCAACCCGGCGCCCGAGGTGCTGAGCCTGCTTGCCTCGCTCGGCTCGTGCTTCGACACCGCGACGGTCGCCGAGATCGAGATGGCATTGGCCGCCGGCGCGACGCCCGACCGCATCTCGTTCGGCAACACCATCAAGAAGGAGCGCGACATCGCGCGCGCCTACGCGCTCGGCATTCGCCTGTTTGCCGTCGACTGCACCGCCGAGGTCGAGAAGATCGCACGCGCTGCGCCGGCCGCGAAGGTGTTCTGCCGCATCCTCTATGATTGCGCCGGCGCCGAATGGCCGCTGTCGCGCAAGTTCGGCTGCGACCCGGAAATGGCGGTCGACGTGCTCGACCTCGCCAAGCGCCTGAACCTCGAGCCGGTCGGCATCTCGTTCCATGTCGGCTCGCAGCAGCGCAAGGTGAAGGCGTGGGACCGCGCGCTTGCGATGGCCTCGCAGGTGTTCCGCGACTGCGCCGAGCGCGGGATCAACCTGACCATGGTCAACATGGGAGGGGGATTCCCGACCAAGTACCTCAAGGACGTTCCGCCGGTCGTGCAGTACGGCCGGTCGATCTTCCGCGCGCTGCGCAAGCACTTCGGCAACCAGATCCCGGAGACCATCATCGAGCCGGGCCGCGGCATGGTCGGCAATGCCGGCGTGATCGAGGCGGAAGTCGTTCTGATCTCGAAGAAGAGCGACGACGACGAGAACCGCTGGGTCTATCTCGACATCGGCAAGTTCGGCGGCCTCGCCGAGACCATGGACGAGTCGATCCGCTACGCGATCAGGACGCGGCATGACGGCGCCGAGATGACGCCGTGCGTGCTGGCCGGACCGACCTGCGACTCGGCCGACGTGCTCTACGAGAAACAGCCGTATCCGCTTCCGGTGACGCTCGAGATTGGCGACAAGCTGCTGATCGAAGGCACCGGCGCCTATACGTCGACTTACTCGTCTGTGGCCTTCAACGGCTTCCCGCCGCTCAAGACGTACCACATCTGAGCGCACGCTCTCCCGTTCGCGGGAGATGAACGAGAACCGGAAGCCGGGCCGCCGGCTTCCACCCCGTCACAATCGTTTTGCTGACAACTCCGCGGTCACCTGTCCGCTGGAGTGGGGACTGACGCGTCATGGCCGCTGTTCCGACCAAGATCGACGATATCACCAGCATTGCACCGTTCGTCATCCGCACCGAGCGCGCGTCGGACGTGGCCGCGCGGGAAGCGCTGCTTGATGCCAGCTTCGGCGAGGGCCGGCATGCGCGCACCTGTCAGCGCCTGCGTGAGGGACGGAACCCGGCAGACGGTCTCGCCTTTACGGCGACGCGTCGAGGCGAACTGATCGGGACGGTGCGGTTGTGGCACGTCAGCGCCGGCGATACTCCGGCGCTGGTGCTCGGGCCGCTCGCGGTCGAGGCATCCTGCCGCGGGCTTGGCGTCGGCGCCGCCTTGATGATGTGCGCGCTCGATCGTGCGCAGGCGCGCGGCCATGGCGCGGTGATCCTGCTCGGCGACGCGCCTTATTATTCGCGCTTCGGCTTCTGCGCGCTCGGAACCGACAGCATGTCCCTGCCCGGTCCGTTCGAGCGCGACCGACTGCTGGCGCTCGAACTGCGCCCGGGCGCGCTGGAAGGCGCCTCGGGTCTGATTACAGCGACGGGCGTTGTCGTGCCGGGAACGCGGAAAGATCATGCGCGCCGGCGGTCGCTGCCGCGGGCGGCATGAACGGAATCAGAGATGAACGGGATTGGATAAGCGCGCCGGCGCATGGTGCCTTGGTCACCGCGACACGCGCCAAGATGTCGCGGCCCGCGCATTGACATCCCTGCGGATCACCCTACTTTTGAACGATGATGTCGAACGCTTGCAATAACCGTTTGTTGCTGCGCGCAGGTCACCTCCAAGCAGGACGGTGACCCGGACGGACGCGCGCGTCCGTGCCGTCCGGGATAGTTCGACTGCATCCCTAAACCGAACACTTCATCATCCTGGCACGTTGAGCGATGCGTCTTTCGTCGTGAGCCGTGCCACCCGAGTCGTGATCGCAACGATCTCGACACGGCCAATTCGCGGTGAACACCATGCTGGACAATCTGCAAACCCGTCTCCCGGCCATCGCCATCAGCGCGCGCGATGTCGACCGCCTGCGTCACCTTGCCGAGGCCGCAATGGACAAATATCCGGCGACGGCGGAATTTCTCGCGCGCGAAATCGATCGCGCGGAAATCATTCCGGCCGATCGACCGGCGCACAATGTCGTGACGATGCAGTCTGATGTGACGTTCGTCGACGACATCAGCGGCCAGCAGCGGACGGTCACTCTGGTTTATCCGGAAGACGCCGACGTCGATGCCGGCAAGATCTCGATTCTTACGCCTATCGGCGCGGCGCTCATCGGCCTGTCCGGGGGACAGAGCATCGAGTTTCAAACTCCATCCGGCGGATGGCGTTCGCTGACGGTGAGCGCGGTCGGGTGATGCCAGGCGACCCATGACGCTTGGGTCGCACTGTGACGTGCGTGGTTCCGCGGGCGCGGATACGCACGTTACGTTATAAAATATCACAGCGATGATCGCGTACCGGTTCGCGTCAAGAAAACGCGTCAAACAAAAATCATAGAGCCTCGCTTCTGATACCATCAGAAGCGAAAAGGCTCTAGGCTTGGCGTATGCAGGGCAGCCATCATCACGACAGATCCGACCACGGTCACGCGCACCACGGGCACGATCATGACGGGCATGGTCACGGCGCGCATGGTCATTGCGGCCATGCCCACGCCACGGACTTCGGCCGCGCCTTCATCATCGGAATCGGCCTGAATACCGCGTTCGTGCTCGTCGAGGCCGGCTACGGCTTCGCCGCGAATTCGACCGCGCTTCTTGCGGATGCCGGACACAATCTGTCCGACGTCCTGGGGTTGGTGGTGGCGTGGATCGCGGCCGTGCTGTCGCGGCGCCCGCCGACACCGCGCCTGACTTATGGCCTGCGCAAAACCTCGATCCTGGCCGCGCTCGTGAACGCGATCCTGCTGCTGGTCGCATGCGGCGCGATCCTGCTCGAAGCGATCCAGCGGCTGATCCATCCCGAACCGATCGCAAGCCTGACGGTGATGGTGGTTGCCGCGATCGGGATCGTCATCAACGGCATCACCGCCTGGCTGTTCGCATCGGGCCGCAAGACCGATCTCAATATTCGTGGCGCCTACCTGCACATGATGGCGGATGCCGTCGTCTCGCTCGGCGTTGTTCTGGCCGCTGCGGCAATGATGATGACAAGCTGGCTTTGGCTCGATCCGGCGATGAGTCTCGTCATCGTCGCTGTCATCGTCTGGGGCACGTGGGGCCTTTTGCGCGAAAGCACCGCGATGACGCTGGCAGCGGTGCCTTCCGGCATCGATCCCGCCGCCGTACGTACCTTCCTCGGCGAGCATCCCGGCGTTGCGTCGATTCACGATCTCCATATCTGGCCGATGAGTACCACCGAAACGGCGCTGACCGCGCATCTGGTCATGCCGGCGGGAAATCCCGGCGACGCATTTCTGATCGAGACCTGCCGCGAATTGCAGCGCCGCTTCGGCATCGGCCACGCAACGCTGCAAGTCGAGACATCGGACGACGTCGACTGCGCCCTCGCGCCCGACCACGTCGTATGATCATGAGCCATTCCTGACCGCGGCATGACGGCGAAAGCCGCGCCCGGGGCTTGATTTCATCGACGTTTTGTCGTCTTCAAGAGTGCCCGCGGCCGCTTTTTTCCGGCCGGCGATTTCCCGACAATCTGGAGAGTCATGATGTCGTCCAATGCTTCGTCCGTGCATGCGCGCATCACCGGCCCGATCGTCATGATCGGTTTCGGTTCGATCGGCAAAGGCACCCTGCCGCTGATCGAGAAGCATTTCGAATTCGACAAATCCCGCTTCGTCATCATCGATCCGCACGCGGACGACACGCTGGCAAAAAAGCACGGCGTCAGATTCATCAGACAGGCCATCACGCGCGACAACTATCACGACGTCCTTGTTCCACTGCTGACGCAAGGCGGCGGACAGGGCTTCTGCGTCAATCTGTCCGTCGACACCGGGTCCGTCGATCTCATGACCATGTGCCGCGAGATCGGATCACTCTACATCGACACGGTGGTCGAGCCGTGGCTCGGATTTTATTTCGACAAGAGCGCCGGCCCGGAAAAGCGCTCCAACTACGCGCTGCGCGAAACGTTGCTGGCCGCCAAGCGCAGGAGCGAGGGCGGCACCACCGCGGTATCCACCTGCGGCGCCAACCCCGGCATGGTGTCGTGGTTCGTCAAGCAGGCGCTGCTCGATATCGCGCGCGACACCAAGACGGAGTTCAACGAACCGAAGAGCCGCGAAGGCTGGGGCCAACTCGCCCACAAGCTCGGCGTCAAGGGCATCCACATCGCCGAGCGCGACACCCAGCGCGCCAAGACGCCGAAGCCCATGAACGTATTCGTCAACACCTGGTCGGTCGAAGGATTCGTCTCCGAGGGCCTGCAACCGGCCGAACTCGGCTGGGGCACCCACGAAAAATGGATGCCGGAGAACGGCCGCAAACACGACACCGGATGTCAGGCCGCGATCTATCTGCTGCAACCGGGAGCCAACACCCGCGTGCGCTCATGGTGCCCGACACCGGGAGCGCAATACGGGTTTCTGGTCACGCATAACGAGTCGATCTCGATCGCGGACTATTTCACCGTGCGCGACGGACAGAACGTGATCTATCGCCCGACCTGCCATTACGCCTATCATCCGGCGAACGACGCGGTGCTGTCGCTGCACGAGATGTTCGGCGCGGAAGGCAGGATGCAGCCGAAGTGGCATATTCTGGATGAGACCGAGATCGTCGACGGCATCGACGAACTTGGCGTGCTGGTCTATGGCCACGGCAAGAACGCGTACTGGTACGGCTCGCAGTTGTCGATTGAGGAAACCCGACGCGTCGCGCCCTATCAGAACGCCACCGGCATGCAGGTCTCGTCCGCGGTGCTGGCGGGCATGGTGTGGGCGCTGGAGAATCCTGAAGCCGGCATCGTCGAAGCGGATGAAATCGACTTCCGTCGTTGTCTCGAAATCCAACGCCCCTATCTCGGTCCGGTGAAAGGCTTCTACACCGACTGGACGCCGCTGACTGATCGTCCGGGTCTCTTTCCCGAAGACATCGACACCTCCGACCCCTGGCAATTCCGGAACGTGCTGGTGCGGTGATTCAATCATCGTCATTCCGGGAGGCGGGCAGATGCCCGCAGACCCGGAAACTTCTCGTCCCAAAACAACGCGTCTGGATATTCAATCGCGCTTTTGTTTGTTTCGACGCGGGAATGATGAGAGCGTTTTCAAGCGAAGTGACTACCGGTTCGCGTAAAGAAAACGCGTCAAATCAAAAACATAGGGCTCCGCTTCTGATTCCATCAGAAGCGGAAAGGCTCTAGGAGTAGCGCTCCTACTTTTCCCTGATTGGAGGAGCGGTCTTCTCGGCCGGCGCAGGTGGAAGCGCAGGCTGAGCGCCCGCCTTTTGCGCGGGCTCCGGCGCGGGGGTGGTGGGACGCGTGCCGCCGGGCTCGGCTTCCGCAGGTCCGTTCTGTTTGCCGGCGGGCACGACGGGAGCGGTTTGTGGAGACGTCACCTGCGCCGATTCCGGCTGTCCTTGCGCGAGCCGCATCAGAAAGACGCCGGGCATTGCCATCCCGCCCGCCACGATCGCGACCGCAATCGCGAAATCTTTTCTCGCATTGCGTTTCCTCACCTTGGTGCTGCGTTCGCTGAGAGACATCGACTCACCGCAAATCCTTTCGCGGGACTAACGGTTCGACGCCGGCCAGGTTCCTTCGGGAACCTCACGCCAGCGAACCAGACCAACGAATCCATGAGACCAGTTTGCGCCTTTCGCTCCTGATGGAATCAGAAGCGAAGCTCCATGATTTTGTTTTGACGCGAACAATTATCCATCCTCGGGGCAAGCCCGAGGACATGCATCGCTCGAAACGCCGCAAAGGCAGGCCCGAGGACGGAATTCAATCGAAACGTCAGAGATCAACCAGCCCCGCGTCGCCATTCTGCAGGGCGAAAGCCAGCATCGAGCCCTTCGCATTCCAGGCCAGCGAAACGACAGGTGCGTCGCCGTCGCGGCGAACCGCGACCTTGGCGCCGTTGGCGATCTTAACCATCAGGATAACGCCGTTCTCGTAGCCGGCGGCAAGAAAGTCCTGCGTGGGGTGAAATGCGACCGCGGTGACGCGCGCCTGCAATTGCGCCAGCATCAGCGGCTCCCTGTCCATGGGGCCGTCCTTGCTGGCGAACGGCCAAATCACCACCCGGTCGGCTCCGGATGTGGCCAGCGCCTTTCCACCCGGGCTCCATGACAGCGATTTGACGCGGCTCGGGTAGCCGGTCATCTGCATGTGCTGCGCGTCCGCCAGCCGCCAGCCGTGCAGCGCCGGCTCGTGCATTGCGGTGACAATGAACCTGCTGTCGGGGCTGAACATCACGCCGAGGTGCGAGCCGGCCCATTCCAGCCGTTCCGGCTGCGCCATCATGTTCGGAAACCACAAAGTCACGCCGTTATAATGCGCGAGCGCGAGCCGCAGACCCTTCGGCGCGAAGGCGAGCCCTCCGACGCTCGATGGCGCTTCGATCGACTTGTCTTCGCCCTTGGGCCCGCGCACGAACGCGGTCTTGCCGACGGACCATGCGATCGCGCCATCGGGATGAACTGCGACGTTGTCGATCCAGCGGCGTTTTGCGTCGGTCACAAGGACCGAGCTCTCGCCCTTCATGTCGAGCGCGACAACCTTGCCGTCATCGCCGCCGGTGATGAGTCGTTTGCCGTCCGAAACCGACGACAGGATCGCGCCGCCATGAACGGCCGCCGCGACCTTCTCGCCGTCGCTGGAAACCAGCGTGATCGTTTCCTCGTCCCCGACGAAGGCGGCGCGGTCGCCGATAAAATACACGGCGGCAACCGGCATGCCGATGGCAACGGAACGCACGCGTTCGCCGATCGTGGTGATGGAATTCTGCTGCGGAGCGCTGGAGACGGTCATCACGCGGCAATGCAGTTCTGGAAGCCTTCGCGGATCAGCGCTTCCGGCAATTCGCGACCGATGAAGACGACACGGCTTTCGCGTTTCTCGTTGGGCTTCCATTCACGCTGGCGACTTCCCTCCAGCATCATGTGAACGCCCTGGAAGACATAGCGGTCGTTATCGTCGGCGAACGCGAGAATGCCCTTCGAGCGCAGAATCTTCTGTCCCTCCGCCGCCAGCAGTCCCTGCAGCCACGGCATGAACTTTTCCTGATCGAGCGGCTTGTCCGAACGCAACGACATCGATTGCATCTCTTCGTCATGGTAGTGCTTCAGACCATGGTCATGGTCATGCTCGTGACCATGGTCATGATCGTGATGATGGCCGTGGTCATGATCGTGATGGTCATGATGATGATCGTGATCATGGTGGTGGTCGTGATCGTCCTTGGCGAGGAAATCCGGCTCGAGTTCGAGGATACGGTCGAGATCGAACGCGCCGCGCTCCAGAACATCCGACAGCGCCACCTGGCAGCGTTCGGTGCGGTGCAGCTTGGCATAAGGATTGATGCCGCGTATCCGGCCTTCGACCTCGGCCAGTTCGGACGTGGACACCAGATCGGTCTTGTTGAGCACGATGACGTCGGCGAAGGCGATCTGGTTCTTGGCCTCGGGCGCATCCTTGAGCCGCTCGCTCAGCCACTTGGCGTCGGCGACCGTAACCACGGCATCAAGCCGCGCATTATTCTGCACGTCCTCGTCGACGAAGAAGGTCTGCGCGACCGGCGCCGGATCGGCAACGCCCGTGGTCTCCACGATGATGGCGTCGAACTTGCCCTTGCGCTTCATCAAGCCTTCGAGAATGCGCACGAGGTCGCCGCGCACCGTGCAGCAGACGCAGCCGTTGTTCATTTCGAACACTTCCTCGTCCGCGCCGATGATCAGGTCATTGTCGATGCCGACCTCCCCGAACTCATTGACGATCACCGCGTATTTCTTGCCGTGATTTTCGGACAGGATACGGTTCAACAGCGTGGTCTTGCCTGCGCCGAGATAGCCGGTGAGCACGGTCACGGGAATCTTCGTCGAGGCGGGAGCGTTTACATCAGACATCAACTGAACTCGTGGCTGCTCCCCTCCCCTTTGCAGGGAGAGGTTGGGGTCAATAGCACGCGTGAACATTCAGCGACCGTCCCCGGCCGCTTCGCGACCGGCCCTCTCCTCCGGAGAAAAGGCAAAAAAGGCGTCGACCGACTAGTCCACCAGCGCGCTCGTCATGGCCTTTATATTATGCCTGACCATGTCAATGTAAGTGGGGGCGTCGCCATTTTCGTCGCTCAAACTGTCGGAATACAAGGTCCCTCCGACCCGCGCCCCGGATTCGGCCGCAATCCGGCGGATCAGCCGTTCGTCGCTGAGATTCTCCAGGAAAATGGCCGGAATTTTTGCGTTTCTGATCTGGGTGACTGTCATGGCGATGTCGCGAGCGCTCGGCTCGCTGTCGGTCGAGACGCCCTGCGGGGCGATGAAAGCTATGCCGTAGGCCGCCTCGAAATAGCCGAAGGCATTGTGGGTCGAGATCACCTTGCGCCGCTCGGGCGGAATCCGGGCCACCGCTTCACGTACCTCCCGATCCAGCGCATCGAGTCTGGACAGATAGGCGGCGGCATTGGCCCGATAAACCGCCTCGCGCGACGGGTCCGCCGCAATCAGACCGTCGCGAATATTGGCGACATAGACCTTGGCATTGGCGACCGATTGCCATGCATGAGGATCGGCCGGGCCTTCGTCATGTCGGGTACTGTGCCTTTCGCCTGCGTCGGCTCCGCGCAAGGCAACGCCGCTGGACGCGACCACGATCGCCGCGTGGCCGCCGGATGCCTGCACCAGTCGCGGCAGCCAGCCTTCGAGGCCGAGGCCGTTGACGATCACCAGTTTCGCGGCCGCGACTTTCCTGACGTCGGCCGGCGTCGGGGTAAACACATGCACGTCGCCGTTGGTCCCGACCAGCGTCGTGACATCGGCCCGTGCGCCCGCGACCTCTTTAGTAAAATCGCCGAGGATCGAGAAACTCGCGACAACTTGGATACGATGATCGCTGCCGGCGTCGTCACGGCTTTGGGCGCGGACGGGAGCAAGCGCCGCCAGCACGATCACGATCGTCCAGAATATGAGACGGCGAGACCACGCCATGGCGTCCGTCATCACGCTTCGAGATGGGGCGCCGGGAAGAGCTGCCGAAGCATCCCGCCGACGCTGCCGAACAGCACCGACATCACATAAAGCGCCGTGGCGACCAGAATGACCGCAGGCCCCGAGGGCACCTTGCTGTGGAACGACAGAACCAGTCCCGCGTACCCCGACAGCATCGCGCTGACAACGGCGACCATCATCATGCCGGTGATGTCGCGCGCCCAGAATCGCGCGATAGCTGCCGGCAGCACCATCAGCCCGACCGCCAGCAACGTGCCCAGCGCGTGGAAGCCGTTGACCAAATTGACGACGACGAGCGCGAGAAACGCCAGATGAGCCGGCGCGCCCGCCCGGCTCACGGTGCGCAGAAACAACGGATCGACGCATTCGATCACCAGCGGGCGATAGATCACGGCGAGAACCACAAGCGTCACCGTGGCGTTGATCGCGATCACGATCAGCGTCTGGTTGTCCATCGCGAGGATATTGCCGAACAGCACATGCAGCAGATCAATATTGGTGCCCTTGACCGACACGATGGTGACGCCGAGCGCCAACGAGGCCAGGTAGAAGGTCGCCAGCGAGGAATCCTCTTTCAATTCGGTGACGCGCGACACCACCCCCGCCAGAATCGCCACCGCAAAACCTGCGATCAATCCCCCGGCGGTCATCGCAAACAGATTGAGGCCCGACAACAGAAAGCCGATGGCCGCTCCCGGCAGGATCGCATGCGCCATCGCGTCGCCAACGAGGCTCATCCGCCGCAGCATCAGGAATACGCCGATCGGCGCGGCGCCGAGTGCGAGCGCAATCGACGCTGCCAGCGCACGGCGCATGAATTCGAAATCGGCGAAGGGAGCAACCAGCCAGTCGTAGACCATGAATGCCTCAGGCCGCGCGGGACGGCAGGTGCGCCGCGCAAGCGGCCGCGCCGTCGTCGAAGGCTTCGCACATCTGCCTGGCGCGCGAAAGATTATCGGAAGTCAGCACCTGCGCCGTCGGGCCCCACGCCACCTCACCGCGCGCGAGCAGCAGCGTCTCCGGAAAATTCGCGCGCACCAGATCCATGTCGTGCAACGCGGCGAGCACCGTCCGCTTCTCCCCGTGCCAGCGCCGCACCAGAGCGAGCAGATCGGCCGAGGTCTTGGCGTCGATCGCGTTGAACGGTTCGTCCAGCACGATCACGGCCGCATCCTGCAACAGCACCCGCGCGAACAGCATCCGCTGCATCTGTCCGCCCGACAGCGTGCCAATGGGACGGTTTTCGAATCCGTTCAGGCCTACCGCCGCCAACGCTTCCACGATTTTCTCGCGCCCGGATCGGCCCAATGCGCCGAACGCCCCGGTGGCGCGCCACAGCCCCGAGCCGGTGAAATCGAACACCGAAATCGGAAAGCTGCGGTCGATCTCGGCGCTCTGCGGCAGATAGGCGATATCGCGGAGATCGCGCTTGCCGCGCGCGATCGAGCCCGCCAGCGGCTTGAGGATGCCGACGATGCCGCGAAACAGCGTCGACTTGCCCGCGCCGTTCGGGCCGACCACAGCCAGCAGCGCGCCGGACGCGACTTCTCCGCTCAGGTGATGAACGGCCGGATGCCGGTCATAACCGAGAGTGACGTCGCGGAACTGCAGTTGCGCGGCCATCTCACCTCATCGCCAATACAACGGCGGCCCAAAGCATGGCGCTGACCGCAAGCGCGGCACCGAGCCGCGCTGCCAGCGCCAGCCGCAGGATCGACCAGGGGACCGCCTGGGCGGGATGCGGCGCGGACAGCCCGTGAGTGTGTCCATGCCCATGGCCATGCTCGTGAGCCTGACCCCGATCGCGATGGTGAGAATGGAGCACTTGATACGCTTTCCGGTCCCGCAAAGGGACAAGGATCCAACCGCCAATTATCCCGATGTAATCGTTATATTATAACATCACAGGTGTCCAGCGGAGAAGGCTTCCGAACGAGGTGGGCTGCGGGCTGCAAGGGCCGTCCGGCGGCCCCGGTTTCACGCCAGGTGGCGAACCAGCGCGAGACCGGCGAACAGGCCTGCGATCGCCAGCACGATAGAGCCGGCCACGTAGAGGGCCGCAAGAGCGATCTCGCCGCGCTCGTACAGCAGCGCGGAATCAAGCGAGAATGTCGAGAAGGTGGTGTAGCCGCCGAGAACCCCGGTCATCACGAACAGCCGCCACGGCTGCGCGGCGCTCCCCTTGAACGCGAGATAGCCGGCGATCAAACCCATCACGAGCGAGCCTGAAACGTTGATGAGAAACGTGCCGAAGGGGAAATGTGTCCCGAAAACCCGGGCACACAACAGGTTGACTCCATGTCGAAAGGTCGCGCCGAGGCCGCCGCCGACAAAAACCAGAAGATAGTTCATCGTTTGTCCCTGTCGTTGAAAGCCTCTCGCCCGGCAAGCATCGTCTTGCGCATTGTGTCTTGCCGAAAATCCTTCGACGCGCAAGGCGACCACCCGAACGGTGCTCAAGGCTGATGAAAAAAGGCGGCACCATGGTGCCGCCTTTTGAATTCTCACAATTACGACAGAGACGTCGTCAGGAAGCCTTGCCCAAAAGCTCGTCGACGTATTCCCAATTCACCAGATGATCCAGGAACGCCTTCAGGTAATCGGGCCGGCGGTTGCGATAGTCGATATAATAGGAGTGCTCCCAGACATCGCAGCCGAGGATCGGCGTCGCACCGTGAATCAGCGGATTTTCGCCGTTCGGCGTCTTGGTGACTTCGAGCTTGCCGTTCTTCACCTGCAGCCAGGCCCAACCCGAGCCGAACTGCCCGGCGCCAGCCGCGGCGAAAGCGGCCTTGAACTTGTCCAGACCGCCCAGATCCTCGGTGATCTTCTTCTCCAGACGGCCGGGCAGCTTGGCGCCACCGCCGTTCGGCTTCATCCACTGCCAGAAATGCAGGTGGTTGTAGTGCTGACCGGCGTTGTTGAAGACGCCCACGGCCGCGCTCTTGCCGTACGAACTCCTGACGATGTCCTCGAGCGATTTTCCTTCGAATTCGGTCCCCTTGATCGCGTTATTGCCGTTGGTCACGTAGGCCTGGTGATGCTTATCGTGATGATATTCCAAGGTTTCTCGGGACATATGGGGCGCGAGCGCATCGTAGGAATAAGGCAGATTCGGAAGCGTGAAGGTCATGGGTTATTGTCCGGATTGGTGGAAGAATTTTTGATGAGAACCAAAAGGGCCTGACGAGACCCTCATCAGGGTTCCATCGCCGTAGATACTACGATAGCCGTTACATACCATAACATAATGGCGGTCAACGCCGAGTATGCAGTCTTGCCGATTGGGTATTCACCAAACGGGCGGCTCGCCGTCTCATCTCCCGCGCGCCGACGCCGCCCCGGTCACGACCCGGCCGGGCGCGGGTCGAGCCTTGGAACGGCTCCAGTTCAGAAGCGCGACTCCACGATTTGATTTGAGGCGTTTTCTTCACGAAATGGTAGCCGCTTCATCTGAAAACGCGACACGGCCATCGCTGAGACATCCTGTCGCGAAGATGGCTTCGCCGCCCATATCACGTTGCGCGACTCCGTTTTTTTGTTATGCACACCGGATTGCTCTGGAGGTTGTCATGCTCGTGCGATCCGGTTTTGCGATTGCAATCCTTGCCGCCAGCTTTTCTTTCGCCGATGCACAGACAACAGCCGACCCCACCGGCATCTGGCTGACGCAGGCCGGCGACGCCAAGGTCCGTGTCAGCAAATGCCGCGGCGGGATTTGCGGCGTGGTGGTCTGGCTGCGCAGTCCCATCGACCCCGCGACCGGACGGCCGGTCGTCGACGACAAGAATCGCAACCCGTCGCTTGCCAAACGACCGATGATCGGCCTGCCGCTGTTCCAGGGCATGTCGCAAAGCGGTCCGAACAAATGGTCCGGCACGATCTACAACGCCGACGACGGCAACAGCTACGCCAGCAACATTTCCGTCGCAGGAGCCGGCGCGCTGCGGGTGGAAGGCTGCGTCGGTGCATTGTGCGGCGGGGAGATGTGGACGCGTTCCCGCCGTTGAAGAACGGGACGACGGCCCTCGCCTTCAAAGCCTTGCTGCGCGCAGCCGCAGCGCATTGCCGACCACGCTCACCGACGACAGCGCCATCGCTGCCGCCGCCACGATCGGGGATAGCAGCAGGCCGAAGACCGGATAAAGAACGCCGGCGGCGATCGGGATGCCGGCGGCGTTGTAGATGAAGGCGAAGATCAGGTTCTGCCGGATGTTGCGCATGGTCGCCTCGGAGAGCCGGCGGGCGCGAACGATGCCGCCGAGATCGCCCTTGAGCAGCGTCACGCCGGCACTTTCCATGGCGACGTCGGCTCCTGTGCCCATGGCGATTCCGACATCGGCGGAGGCGAGCGCCGGCGCATCATTGATGCCGTCTCCGGCCATCGCCACGATGTGCCCCTCATTCTGAAGCCGGGTGACGACGGCGCTCTTCTGCTCGGGCAGAACGTCCGCCTCGACATCGGCGATGCCGAGTTGTTTTGCGACCGCGTCGGCGGTGGTGCGATTGTCGCCGGTCAGCATGATGACCTTGATGCCCTCACCAGCCAGCGCTTTCAGGGCAGCAGGCGTCGACGACTTCACCGGATCGGCGATCGCGAGCAGACCGGCCAGCCTGTCATCGACTGCGACGTTGATGACGGTCGCTCCCGCGGCGCGCAGCCGCTCGGCGCGGGGCGCCATTCCGGCAACGGCAACCTGAGCGGATTCGAGAAACGCGGCCGATCCGATCAGCACCGTCCTGCCATCGACCTTGCCGGTCACACCCTTACCCGCCGGCGCGTCGAATTCCTGCACGTCGTTCAGCGCCAGATTGCGTTGCTTCGCCGCAGCTACAACGGCGTCCGCCAGAGGATGTTCGCTGGATCGTTCGACGCTCGCGGCGAAACGAAGCACATCGTCCTTATGAAAGCCTTCCGCGGCCTCGATGGCGACGAGCCGGGGTTTTCCTTCCGTCAATGTGCCGGTCTTGTCGACCACCAGCGTATCGACCTTCTCCATGCGCTCGAGCGCTTCGGCGTTCCTGATCAGGACGCCGGCCTGCGCGCCGCGTCCGACGCCGACCATGATCGACATCGGCGTCGCGAGGCCGAGCGCGCAGGGGCACGCGATGATCAGCACGCTCACCCCGGCGACCAGACCGAAGGCGAGACGCGGCTCGGGTCCGACCAGGGCCCAGACCGCGAACGCCGCCACGGCGGCGGCGATGACAGCCGGCACGAACCAGCCGGCCACCTGATCGGCCAGACGCTGGATCGGCGCGCGCGACCGCTGCGCCTGCGCAACCATCTGCACGATCCGGGACAGGAGCGTGTCACGTCCGATCTTCTCGGCCCGCATCACGAAACTTCCCGAGCGGTTGATGGTGCCGGCGATCGCTTTGGCGCCGGCTTCCTTGCTGACCGGCATGGATTCCCCGGTCACCATGGATTCATCGAGCGACGAGCGGCCCTCGACGAGAACGCCATCCACCGGCACCTTTTCGCCGGGGCGAACGCGGAGGCGGTCGCCGACGGCGATGTCGTCAAGCGCCACGTCGTGATCCGCTCCCGACTCGTCGACGCGGCGCGCGGTCTTCGGCGCGAGATCGAGCAGCGCCTTGATCGCGCCCGAGGTCGCCTCGCGCGCGCGCAGTTCGAGCACCTGCCCGAGCAGCACCAGGATCGTGATGACCGCCGCCGCCTCGAAATAGACCGCGACCGCGCCATCATGCCCGCGAAAGGCCGGTGGAAATAGTCCGGGCGCGACCGTAGCGGCAACGCTGTAGAGATAGGCGACGCCGGTGCCCATCGCGACCAGCGTGAACATGTTGAGGTTGCGAGTCAGCAGCGACTGCCAGCCGCGCACGAAGAACGGCCAGCCGGCCCAGATCACCACCGGCGTCGCAAAGGCGAACTGAATCCAGTTCGACAGCGTCGGCTCGACCCAGCCATGCGCGCCGGCGATATGCCCGCCCATGTCCAGCACGATCACAGGCAAAGCGAGGATCAATCCGATCCAGAAACGGCGCGACATGTCCGCCAGTTCGGGATTCCGCGCGTCGTCCAGCGACACCAGTTCGGGCTCCAGCGCCATTCCGCAGATGGGACAGGCGCCGGGGCCGACCTGGCGGACTTCGGGATGCATCGGACAGGTGTAGACAGTGCCTTCAGGCGCGTCCGCGGGGGGCGCCTTGGACTTGTCGAGATACGACTGCGGGGACGCGGCGAATTTGGTTCGGCAGCCCGCGGAACAGAAATGATAGGTCGCGCCCTGGTGATCGAAGCGATGCTTGCTGGTCTGCGGGTCGACGCTCATGCCGCAGACGGGATCAAGCACCTTTCCATCGTGCGCACCGACAGGATGCCGATCGTGATGATGTGCCTGTTTGTCGTGGGGCGCCGGCGCGCCATGGTCATGCGCGGTCACGGCGTTTCCGCCGCCGCAACTCGATCCATCAGATGCGCCGGCGGAAGATGAAGCCTGCGCCCCGTCCGCGCTGCAGCAGCCATTTTTCGACGTTGCCTGCTCGGCTGTGCTCATCCGGAATCTCCGCGTTCGGCGCTTGCAGTACATACCCTATAGGGGTATATACTGTGCATGCGCGACAATCTCAAGGCATCCTGCCGCAAACGATTGAGCCGGATCGAAGGCCAGGTACGCGGCCTGTCGCGAATGGTCGATGAAGACCGATATTGCATCGACATCGTGACGCAGATTTCGGCCGTGCGCGCCGCGCTGCGGCGTGTCGAGGAAGAAGTGCTCAAGGATCACGTGGCGCATTGCGTCGAGCATGCGATTACAAGCGGCAACAAGGCCGATCAGCGCCGCAAGATTGCCGAACTGATGGCCGTCATCGAGCGGGCGGACCGGTAAGTCGAACGCATAACCGCTAAACGAGTTCAGTACGTCGCATGCGGCCTTCACTCGAGAGATCGCACAGGCAGCATTTTCATCTCTCGACGCATGCCTTTTCCCGAAAGCGGTAAAAGCACAGGCGCTCCGCACGTTTTATTCCATGAATGAAACTTTGAGTCTGCCAGAAATTTAAATCGATTCAGACTTCGCGCTTGCGAAAATTACGGCGGGAGGGCGTGAACCGGATATTTCGCGCGATAGATCACGATGATTTCGGATCGACCGATCCGAGGTCATCCTGACTTCGAAATATCGAGAGCGGACGAGCAAAACCCACTCCGCTTTTCCGCATTTCGCGCCAGGACTTTCACCGTTTCACGGAAACCGTGAAAAACCCTGGCTGCCTGTTTGATGCGTTTTCTTCATGCAAACCGGATTCTACTTCGCTCAAAAGCGCTCTATCGCATCCGTCTCGCCGCCTCGACCATGTTGACGAGCGCCGGCCTGACCTCCTCCCACTTGCGGGTCTTCAGCCCGCAATCCGGATTGATCCAGAGCTGGGTATCGGAAAGGCGCTGCCGCGCGAGCTTGAGCAGGCTCGTCATCTCGTCGACCGCCGGCACGCGCGGGGAGTGAATATCGTAGACGCCGGGACCGATCTCGTTCGGATATTTGTAGTTCCTGAAGGCGTCGAGCAACTCCATCTTGGAGCGCGACGTCTCGATCGAGATGACGTCGGCGTCCATCGCCGCGATCGCGTCGATGATGTCGTTGAATTCCGAATAGCACATGTGGGTGTGGATCTGGGTCGCATCAGTGACGCCGCTCGCACACAGACGGAAACATTCGACGGCCCAGTCGAGATACGCCTTCCATTCGGACCGGCGCAGCGGCAATCCCTCGCGCAGCGCGGCCTCGTCGATCTGGATCATCGACGCTCCGGCCGCCTCCAGGTCGACGACCTCGTCGCGGATGGCGAGCGCGATCTGCCGGCAGGCAAGGCTGCGCGGCACGTCGTCGCGCACGAAGGACCAGTTGAGGATGGTCACAGGGCCGGTGAGCATGCCCTTCATCGGCTTGAATGTCAGCGTCTGTGCGTATGTCCACCAGCCGACGGTCATCGGGTTCGGCCGCGACACGTCGCCGAACAGGACCGGCGGACGGACGCAGCGCGAGCCGTAGCTCTGCACCCAGCCGTGCCTTGTGAAAGCGAATCCGGAAAGCTGCTCCCCGAAATACTGCACCATGTCGTTGCGCTCGAACTCGCCGTGCACGAGCACGTCGAGGCCGATGTCTTCCTGCCAGCGGATGGTTCGCGCCGTCTCCTCCCGCAAAAACTTCTCGTAGTCGGCATCGCTCATTGCGCCCTTGGCATGCGCCGAGCGCGCCTTGCGCACCTCGGCGGTCTGCGGGAACGAGCCGATGGTTGTCGTGGGGAACGACGGAAGGCCGAAGCGGTCGCGCTGCAACTTGGCGCGATCGGCAAAAGCGCTCTTGCGCCGGGCCATGCCGGGCGCAACCGCTCCGATGCGTGCCGCAACGGCAGCATCATGAACCTTCGGAGACGCCTTGCGCGCCGCCGCGGCGTCTGCCGATGCTTTCAGGGCGTCGGCGACCGAGGCGCGGCCCTTGGCGAGCGCCTCGCCGAGCGTCGCCAGCTCACCCATCTTCTGCACCGAAAAGGCGAGCCAGCTTTTCAGCTCGGCATCGAGATCGGTTTCAAGCGACACGTCGATCGGCACATGCAGAAGCGAGCAGGACGGCGCGACCTGCAAATGGTCGACTCCGCGTTTGGCGACAACGGGCTCCAGGCGGTCGAGCAGCGCCGGCAAGTTGGCGCGCCAGATGTTGCGACCGTCGATCACGCCGAGAGACAGGACCAGATCCCGTCTCGCCTTTGCCGCCACCGCCTCGAGCTGGTCCGGAGCGCGAGCGAGATCAATGTGAAGTCCCGTGACCGGCAGCGACAATGCGGTGTCGAGATTGTCCCCGATGCCGCCGAAATAGGTGGCCAGCATGATCTTCAGATTTGGCAGTGCTCGCGCAAGCTGTTCATAGGTCGCGCGCAACGCCTTGCGGGTCGCATCGTCGAGATCGAGCACGAGACAGGGCTCGTCGAACTGCACCCATTCCGCGCCCTCCGCGGCAAGGCGCTTCAGCACCTCGATATAGACCGGCAGCAGACCGGAAAGCAGCGACAGCGGATCGAGATTCGCGTCCTTGCTCTTGCCGAGTTTCAGATAGGTGACGGGACCAAGCAGCACGGGCCGCGTCTGATACCCGAGAGCCCTGGCCTCGCGATATTCATCGACGGCCTTCAGCGACGAGAGTTCGAATCGTTGGCCCTTGCTGAATTCGGGGACCATGTAATGATAATTGGTATCGAACCACTTGGTCATTTCCTGCGCCGGCGCGCCGTGAGCGTGGCCCTCACCCCGATGACCATGCGCACAGGCTGCATCGCCATTTCCGCCCTGCGCGCCACGCGCCATCGCGAAATAGGTGGCGAGCGGCACCGGCCCGCTTTCCCATCCGTAGATGTCCGGGATCGCTCCCACCATGACGCTGGTGTCGAGCACGTGATCGTAGAGCGTGAAATCGTTGGACGGGATGACGGTGACGCCGAGCGACTTCTGGCGCGCCCAGTTCGCGGCGCGCAAGCTGGCCGCCGCTTCAAGCAGCGCGGATTCGTCGGACTTGCCCGACCAGTAGCTTTCGAGCGCGATTTTCAGTTCGCGACGCGGGCCGATGCGCGGCGTGCCGAGCGTGGCGACAGGGAGAGAGGAAACTGACACGGCTTTACCCCATGTGTTGGGGGCTGGGCCTTAGCGACGCGGCATGGGAATCCTGGCGAGGCTTGCCATGAAACCGCAAGCGCACCACCGGGACACCCCGCCCGAGGACGACTATGTTGCCGGGGCAGGTCTCCTGGCTCGCGGGTCTCGGCTTCGGTCCGGCCTTCCCGGGATTGCTCCCAGTGACACTGATGGACCACAGCTCGCCGCTTACAGTTGCGGGGGCAGCGCCGGCATTGCCCGGATCCATGGACGAAGGCCCATCGACCAGAGCGCACCGGCTTCCCTCTTAGCTCCAGGCTTGAATGTCCCGGAGAACCTCGACCACTAATCCTATGGGCCAGCGGGTCCGGACCGTCAACCGCCAAAGCGGAATCAGGTCGAATCCGAATCGTTCTCGTTCCGGTAGAATTGCGTGCCGATCGCGATCGGCGAACGGCCCTGCTCCCTGCGGTGCTGATTGGTGTCGCGCAGCGAATAGACGCAGCCGCAATATTCCTGCTGGTAGAATTCCTCGCGCTTGCTGATCTCGATCATGCGCTGTGCGCCGCCGCCCTTGCGCCAGTTGAAATCCCAATACGACAGGCCGTCATAAAGTCCGGCGGCGCGATGGCCGCAGTCATTGATCTGCGCCATGTTCTTCCAGCGGGAGATGCCGAGCGACGATGTCATCACCGGAAAACCGTGCTCATGCGCATAGAGCGCGGTGCGCTCGAAGCGCATGTCGAAGCACATGGTGCAGCGCGCCCCGCGTTCCGGCTCCCACTCCATCCCCTTGGCGCGCGCGAACCAGTTGTCCTTGTCGTAATCGGCATCCACGAACGGCACGCCATGCTTTTCCGCGAAGCGGACGTTCTCGTCCTTGCGCAGCAGATATTCTTTCAGCGGGTGGATGTTTGGATTGTAGAAAAAGATCGTGTAATCGATCCCCGAGGCCAGCATCGCCTCCATCACCTCGCCCGAGCAAGGCGCGCAGCAGGAATGCAAAAGCACTTTCTTCTGCCCGTTCGGGGGCGTCAGGTTCGGTCGGACGAAATCGTTCACGGTCAGGCTCGGCGGTTGAGCCGCGAAACATAGGGCGCGGCGTCTCTCTCGGGATAATGGGCTGTATGATCGAAGCGTCAAGAGTGGTTGAACGGCGAGTCCGTTTCGGACCGCTGTGGATTGCGAGCGTTCCGCGTCCGGATTCAAAACGATTTGTTGACACTGAATGAGGTGAAGATACTAAATATAGTGGTCACGGTCTCTCGAGTCGCAATGCCGAGAGCTAAGAGGGAAGCCGGTGCGCTGGGGCAAATGACCCGGCAATGCCGACGCTGCCCCCGCAACTGTAAGCGGCGAGCCGAAGTCCACTGAATGTCACTGGGGTCGCAAGGCCTTGGGAAGACCGGACTGACGCCTGGACCCGCGAGCCAGTAGACCTGCCGTGTCGCAAAGAACGTCCCTGGGCGGGGTGTCCCGGCGGGCCGCATGGCAGCAATCGCGGCATCTGCCGCGGCATTCCTGTGCGCGTCTCCGCACGATCCCGCTCGCAACAAAACTGGGGTTTGAGCGATGTCCGTCGCAACCGAAACTGCATCCGCTGCGCGTTCCGTGCGTCCGTCTTTGTCCACTTCGGCCGCGGCGGCGTCCAGCGAACCCGCGTATCAGGTCATCCGGCGCAACGGATCGGTTTCGCCGTTCGACTCCTCGAAGATTGCGATCGCACTGACCAAGGCGTTCCTCGCGGTCGAAGGCAGCAGCGCCGCCGTCTCGCGCCGGGTCCACGACATCGTCGCTGAGCTGACCGGCCAGATCGTCGCCAGCCTGACCCGGCGCACCGACGCCGGCCGCACCTTCCACATCGAGGACATTCAGGATCAGGCCGAACTCGCGCTGATGCGAAGCGAGCATCACAAGGTCGCGCGCGCTTACGTGCTCTACCGCGAGGAACGGGCGCGCCAGCGGACCAAAGCGCAGGAGTCGAAGACGAAGAAGGGCGGCGCGGCGGCCGCGACGCCTGCGTTGCGGATGAAGTCGGCGGACGGATCATTGACGCCTCTCGACACCCGACGCCTCGCCACTGTGGTGGAGGAATCCTGCGCCGGTCTTGACGGCGTCACTGCCGAGGCCATCCTGAGCGAAGCGCATCGCAATCTCTACGACGGCATCAGCGCGGACGAGCTGGCGCTGGCGCCGATTCTCGCGGCGCGCACGCTGGTCGAGACCGATCCAGACTACGCCAAGGCGAGCGCACGGCTTCTGCTCGACAAGCTGCGCCGCGAGGCATTGAGCTTCATTGCCGGACGTCCCGAGCAGGCGACGCAGGCGGAGATGGCGGAGCGATATGCGGACTATTTCCGCGCCTATGTGCAAACCGGCATCGCCAACGATCTGCTCGATCCGGAGATCGCGCGCTTCGATCTCGACCGGCTTGCGGCCGCGCTGAAGGCGGAACGCGACCTCCAATTCGACTATCTCGGCCTCCAGACCCTTTACGATCGATACTTCCTGCATGTCCGAAGCACGCGTTTCGAACTGCCGCAGGCATTCTTCATGCGCGTCGCCTGCGGGCTGGCGCTGCGCGAGATCGACCGCGAAGAGAAGGCGATCGCCTTTTACGACCTGCTTTCGTCGTTCGATTTCATGGCATCGACACCGACGCTGTTCAACGCCGGCACATTGCGGCCGCAGCTTTCGTCCTGTTTTCTCACGGCCGTCGCCGACGATCTCGACGGCATCTTCAAGGCGATCAGGGACAATGCGCTGCTCTCGAAATACGCCGGCGGTCTCGGCAACGACTGGACGCGCGTGCGCGGGCTCGGCGCCCACATCAAGGGCACCAACGGCGAAAGCCAGGGCGTGGTGCCGTTCCTGAAGGTTGCGAACGACACCGCGATTGCGGTCAACCAGGGGGGCAAGCGCAAGGGCGCGGTGTGCGCCTATCTCGAAACATGGCACGTCGACATCGAGGAGTTCCTCGATCTGCGCAAGAACACCGGAGACGACCGCCGCCGCACCCATGACATGAACACGGCGAACTGGGTGCCGGACCTCTTCATGCAGCGTGTCGAGGAGGACGGCGTCTGGACGCTGTTCTCACCCGACGAAACGCCGGACCTGCACGACCTCACCGGCAAGGCTTTCGCCGAACGCTATGTCCATTATGAAGAGAAGGCCGTGCGCGGCGAACTGCGCGTGACCAAACAGGTCCGCGCCGTCGACCTGTGGCGGCGCATGCTGACCATGCTGTTCGAGACCGGCCATCCCTGGATCACGTTCAAGGATCCGTGCAACCTGCGCTCGCCGCAGCAGCATTGCGGCGTCGTGCATTCCTCGAACCTCTGCACCGAGATCACGCTCAACACGTCGAACACCGAGGTCGCGGTCTGCAATCTCGGCTCGGTCAACCTCGTCAACCATCTGCACGACGGCGAACTCGACCACGAGCACCTCGCACGCACGGTGAAGACCGCGATGCGCATGCTCGACAACGTGCTGGACGTGAATTTCTACACCATTCCGGAGGCACGGACCTCGAACCTGCGCCATCGTCCGGTCGGACTCGGCATCATGGGCTTTCAGGACGCGCTCAACATCCTGCGCCTGCCCTATGCCTCGGATGAGGCCGTCTCGTTCGCGGACGAAAGCATGGAGGCGATTTCGTACTGGTCGATCTCCGGCTCGGTCGACCTCGCGGCCGAGCGCGGCCGCTATCCCTCCTATGAGGGATCGCTGTGGTCGAAAGGCATCCTGCCGCTCGATTCGCTTTCGCTCGTCGACGAGGCGCGCGGCGCGCCGGTCGACCTCGATCGCTCCAGCCGCCTTGACTGGGACTCACTGCGCCGGCGCGTCATGACAATCGGCATGCGCAATTCAAATTGCATGGCGATCGCACCGACCGCGACGATCTCCAATATCTGCGGCGTGTCGCAGTCGATCGAGCCCGCCTATCAGAACCTCTACGTCAAATCCAACATGTCCGGCGACTTCACCGTGGTGAACGCTCATCTCGTGCGCGATCTCAAGGCGCGCGGGTTGTGGGACGAGGTGATGATCTCGGACCTCAAATATTTCGACGGCAGCGTGGGCCAAATCGATCGCGTGCCTGACGATCTCAAGGCGCTCTACGCCACGGCCTTCGAGATCGACACAACCTGGCTGATCGATGCCGCCGCGCGCCGACAGAAGTGGATCGACCAGGCGCAGTCGCTCAATCTTTACATCGCCAACCCGAACGGCAAGAAGCTCGACGCACTCTATCGCCACGCCTGGAAGCGCGGTCTCAAGACTACCTATTACCTGCGTTCACGATCCGCGACGCATGTCGAAAAGTCGACCTTGAAAGGCACCGACGGCAAGCTCAACGCAGTCTCGGCGTCGGCGGCGGCATCGAACGGCCGCGCTACCGACACCGCCGAGACCGACGGCTGGAAAGCCTGCCGCATCGACGATCCGACCTGCGAGGCGTGTCAATAACACGGAGTCTCCCCGCCAATGGCCCCGGATCAGTAGCGCACCGGGCGCACACGAATCCCGCCTTTGCGGGAACGACATCGAAACAACAGGAACATCACCATGCTCGATTGGTCCGACACCTCTCCTTCCGCGCAACCTGTTCCGCCGCGGACGCGTGCGCATCATGCCGAGGCGTCTGATTCATCGTCGAGCGCGACAACGACCGAGATCCAGACCGACGCGACCGGCCTCGGCGAAATCGACCGCGGCGCCGCGCGGGTGCGCGTCGACGACAAGCGGATGATCAACGCCCGCGCCGACGTCAACCAGCTCCTGCCGCTGAAATACCGCTGGGCCTGGGAAAAGTATCTCTCCGGCTGCAACAACCACTGGATGCCGACGGAGGTGTCGATGCAGGCCGACATAGCGCTGTGGAAGTCGAAGGACGGCCTCACCGACGACGAGCGGCGCATGATCAAACGCAACCTCGGCTTCTTCGCGGCATCGGAGTCGCTCGTCGCCAACAACATCGTGTTGGCGATCTACCGCCACCTCACCAACCCGGAATGCCGGCAATATCTGCTGCGGCAGGCCTTCGAGGAAGCGGTGCATACCCATACGTTCCAGTACATCGTCGAGAGCCTCGGCCTCGACGAAGGCGAGCTGTTCAATATGTATCGCGAGGTGCCGTCCATCACCGACAAGGCGGCCTGGGCGCTCAAGCACACCCAGCATCTCGACGATCCCGGCTTCAAGACCGGCACGCCGGAAGCCGATCAGGCGTTTTTGCGTGACCTGGTCGCCTTCTATGTCGTGTTCGAAGGCATGTGGTTCTATACCGGCTTTGTGCAGATTCTCTCGCTCGGCCGCCGCAACAAGATGGTCGGTATTGCCGAACAGTACCAGTACATCCTGCGCGACGAGTCGATCCACCTGAACTTCGGAATCGACGTCATCAACCAGATCAAGATCGAGAACCCGCATCTCTGGACCAAAACGTTCCAGGAAGAGGTGCGCGCCATGCTCAAGAATGCCGCCGAGCTCGAAGCCGCCTATGGACGGGACACCATGCCGCGCGGCTTTCTCGGCCTCAACGCGACGCTGTGCGAAACCTACATGCACGTCATCGCCAACCGCCGCTGCGCCCAGCTCGGACTGGCGCCGGTGTACGCCGAGGCCGACAACCCGTTTCCATGGATGAGCGAGGCGATGGACCTCAAGAAGGAAAAGAACTTTTTTGAGACGCGCGTCATCGAATACCAGAATGGCGGCGCGCTCGTCTGGGATTGAAGACGAGAAGCGGCTTGGGTCGCTGGAACTCCTGCGGCTGCGATCGCGTTTTGAACGAGGCGCCTCGCATCGAGGTTCGGACGGAATGGCTTATGCAGGCAGACAGAGGCTACGGTGCTCCAGGATAGCCATTATCATCGCTTGTCTCGGCCTGGCGATCGGCGGAATTGGTTCGGCACGAGCGGCGCTCTCGCGCGCGGATATAGCCCGCGTCCAGGCCGCGCCTGAGCCCAACGCCCCTCTGCCCACAGACTTGGCACTCACCGATGAAAAGGACACGACGAAAACCTTGCGGCAATGGCTGAATGGGAAGCCAACAATATGGGTCCTGGCCGACTATACCTGCAAGACATTGTGCGGACCTGCGATTGGCGCGGTCGCAGACGCGCTCGATCGGAGCGGACTTCGACCGGGTCAGGACTTCAACTACATGGTTGCCGGGCTCGACGCCAAGGATACAGCCGCCGACGCGGCAACCATGAAGCATGCACGGATCGACGGCTCGCTCGCCGATTACACTTTCTTCCTGCGTGCTTCGCCACGGGATACCGCAACTCTCCTTCATGCGTTCGGATTTCAGCCGGTCTATGACCGCGACAACGACCAGTTCGCGCACCCCGAAGCCGCCTTTGTCGTGACCCCGCAGGGACGGATTGCCTTCATGCTTTCGGATCTTGCGTTTCGACCTTCCGACCTGCGGCTGGCGCTGGTCAGCGCTTCGCAGGGCCGTGTCGGGTCGCTTGCCGATCATATCCGGCTGTTGTGCTACGGTTTCGACCCGGCGCGCGGTGTTTACAATGTTGCGATCGGCCGCGTGCTGGCGGGAGCCGGCGCGGTCACCGTGATTTCCCTCATCCTGCTGATCGCGGGGCTGCTGCGCGCAGACCCCTCCTCGCGGGGTTGAGCAGGCGATCATGCCAGGCGTTCGTGATTTCAAAGGCGAGAAGCAGGAGCGCGCCCACTAAAGTCAGCGCCGGTATCAATGCCAGCACGGCAGGGACGGCCGCGAGCCGAGACATCGCCGGCATCATCAGCACGGCAGCTTCGACGAGGCGCATGGCGAGCGTGAGCGCGCAAAGCCCCGAAAGCCATCGGCGGCTGCGGCGAACCCGTATATTCAGGAGCGCGAAGAACGGAAAGATAAACTGGCCCACCGCGAGAACAACGAGCACGTATTGCCAGCCGTCAACAGATCGTTTGAGATACCATACGACCTCGCCCGGAATGTTGGCGGACCAGATAACGATGTACTGCATGGCATGCAGATATCCCCACAGCAAAATGGTCGACAGCAACAGCCCGCTATAGCCGCTGATGCCGACCAGGCGGCGCCCCAGCTGCAAGCCGGCGCCGATCGCAAAGGCAACGCCGGCAGTCAGCACAAAGCTCAGATAGAGCAATCCATAGATGGACGAATGAAAATCCGGCTGCAGCGACTCCAGCCAATCCACGCCGGCCAGCGACACCAGCAATGCGTAAACGATCAATCCCACGGAGGCCACGCGGACCATTCGCGCGCGATCGGGCCACGCGACGCGCAGCCGCCACCCCAGAATCGTCCATGCGACAAAATAGAAAACCGTGCGCGCGGCGAAAAACCACGGTGCGAGATAAATGGCCTTGAACGTCGGCAGAGAAACAGTATCCGATGCCGCCGGATAGAGCGAGCCGAGGAAAACCAAAACCGGAATGAACAGGACGCCGGCCAAAGGCATGGTCGCGGTGGCAGCCATCAGCACGGGATGCAAGGTTTCCGTCCAGTCGCGCCGCACCAGATAGCTCACCATCAGCACGCCGAGCGAACCGATCGGAATAGCACTGAGCGCGACCCAGGCGACCAGATAGGCCGCAAGCGTGGACCGGCCATCGACGGCCGCACCGGCAGAAAGCAGGATTGCAGCAAGCGCGGCCATGCTCAAATTGATGCGGGCGCTCACGGCATCGACTCCAGTCTGGCGCGCTGATCCGGCGGCACATCGTCGAGCGAAGCGCGGCGACTCAATTGCAGCGCGCGGATATAGGCGACGATAGCCCAGCGGTCACGGGACGGGATCCGCGACGCATAGGAATACATCGCACCATAGCCATCGGTGATCACATCGAAGAAATGCTGGTCGTCGGCCGCAACGAGCCTCGGATCGTGATAGCTCGTCGGATGCGGCATGCCTCGCTGCACGATCCTGCCGTTGCCGTCGCCGCCCGCGCCGTGACAGGGCGAACAGAAGATCGTGAACCTTTGACGGCCGCGTTCGAGGAGGTCTGCGGTCAGCGCCGGCCTTTGCGTCGCCTCCTTCTCCTTTGCCAGTGCGTCGCGCGCCACCGCTCCTGCCGGCGGATTACGCGCGCTGCTCGAGCGAAAAAGCGGCGCTCTCGCATATTCGCCGTATCTCGGCTGAACCTCCATGTTCTGGTCGCAGCCGGCAAGGGCGAGCGCCGCCAGCAACAGCACGATGGTTCTCATGACGGCACGAGCTCCACCGAAATCGCGCCAAGTCCTTTCAGAAACGACGCCGTCACCTGTTCGTCGAAGGCAGCGTCCCGGCTCTCCACGCAAAGAAAAAATCGATCCTTGCTGGCGAGATGAAAGCGTCTCGCTGCAAACAGCGGAAAGTTCAACCTCGGCAATCCGTTCTGCCACAGCATCACGACGATCATCGACAACGCTGAAAATAGAATCGTTAGCTCGAACGTGACCACCGCAAACGCTGACAGCGCATAAACGGGGCGTCCTCCGACGTTGAGCGGAAAGTCGAAACTGATATAGCTCTGCATCAGCAGGGCGAACGTGCCGCCGGCGAGGCCACCGAAAAGCCCCACCCAGGAAATCTTCGGACGCGGCAGGCGCAAGGTTCGTGCCAGCCCCTCGACCGGAAAGGGCGTAAACGCATCGAGGGCGCGATAGCCGGCCTCGCGTGTCTTGCGCGCCGCTGCCAGCAAGGCTTCCGGGCTGTCAAACTCCGCCAGCAGGCCATACGGGCGATCAGCCATGCGCCTGCTCCTTTTCCTCGTGCAACAGCTCCTTGGTTTCGAAAATGGAAATCATCGGAATGAAGCGGATGGCCAGCAGGAACGGCACCAGGAACAGGCCGATGGTGCCGAAATAGGTCGACCAGTCCCAGAAGGTCGGCGTGAAATGGCTCCAGGACGAGACCAGGAAATCACGATACAGGCTGGTGACCAGGATCATGTAGCGTTCGAGCCACATGCCGATCACGACCGCGATCGAAATCAGCATCAGAGTCCAGCCGGTCTGGCGCACGCGTCGCCACCACAGTGCCTGCAGCGGAACGAAATTGAGAATCACAGCGCCCCAATAGGTCCAGGCATAGGCACCGGCGGCGCGATCGAGCAGCGTCTGCATCTCATGCGGCTCGCCGGAATAAAACGCATCGAAAACCTCGAACACGTAGCCGTAGGCGGTCATCAGACCCGTCGCCAGCAGCACCATGCCGAGCAGATCGAGGTGCTGATCGGTAACGAGGTTCTTGAGCCCGAACCACGACCTTAGCGAAATCGCGATAATCGAAACCACCGCGAAGCCCGAGAAGGCGGCGCCGAGCACGAAATACGGCGGAAAAATCGTCGAATGCCAACCGGGAATCTGGCCCGCCGCAAACAGCAGCGAGACTTCGCTGTGAACCGACACGACTAGCGGCACGGCGAGCCCCGCCGTGAGCCGATAGGCTTGTGACCAGCGCTGCCAATGCGCCGCCGACCCGCGCCATCCCAGTGCAGTGATGCCGAAGAAGATCTGCCATCCGCGCCGGGTAGCGCGATCGCGGGCCGACGCCAGATCGGGAATGAGTCCGGTGTACCAGAACGCCAGGGAGACTGTGAGATAAGTCAGAACCGCCCAGATGTCCCACTCCAGCGGGCTGCGAAACTGCGGCCAAACGCCCATGGTCGCGGGATAGGGAAACATCCAGTAGAGATACCAGGGCCGGCCGAGATGCAGCACAGGATAGATGCCGGCGCACAATACCGCGAACAGCGTCATGGTTTCCGCGAACCGGTTGAGCGAATTGCGCCACTCGCTTCCGGTCAGAAGCAGCAGCGCCGAGATCAGCGTGCCTGCGTGGCCGATGCCGAGCCACCAGACGTAATTGTGGATTGCGAACGCCCAGTTGACGGGGATGTTGATGCCCCAGATTCCGACGCCGCGAGTGAACAGCTCGATTGTCGAAATAATCAACAACAGCAACAGCGCCAACGCGACCAGCATCGCGATCCACCAGCGGCGACGCGCAGGAAAGCGCAGGGGAATGCCGGTCAACTGATCGGCGATGCCGCCCATGCTTTGCCGCAACGACAGGATGCCGGAGGAGCGATCGGTCATCCCTGCTCCTCCTCGCTGTCGCGCCAGCGCGCGAGATAGGTGGTGCGCGGCCGCGTCCCCTGCTCTTCCAGCAACACGTAGTGACGTCCGTCGCGCCTGAGACGGGACACCTCCGACTGCGGATCGTTGATGTCGCCGAACGTAATGGCCTTGGTCGGACAAGCGCCCTGACAGGCGGTCACCACCTCGCCGTCGCGGATCGCGCGGTTATTCTTGTCGGCTGCGGCATGAGCGGCCTCGATCCGCTGCGTGCAATAGGTGCATTTCTCCATCACGCCGCGCGACCGCACGGTGACATCAGGATTGTCGGCAGCATGCAGCGGCGAATCCTCGGGCGCGCGGTAGTCGTAGAAATTGAAGCGCCGCACCTTGTAGGGGCAGAAGCTGGAGCAGGTGCGCGTCCCGATGCAGCGGTTGTAGACCATCTGGTTGACGCCTTCGGGACTATGGGTCGTGGCATGGACCGGACAACCCATTTCGCAAGGGGCCTGCTCGCACTGCATGCACGGTACCGGCTGAAAGAAGCTGCGCGGCGCCTCGACATCACCCGTGTAGTAGCGGGCGATCCGGAGCCAGTGCATTTCACGGCCGGCCTCGACCTGCTCCTTGCCGACCACAGGCACATTATTTTCAGCCGTGCAGGCGACAACGCAGGCGTTGCAGCCGATGCAGGAGTCGAGATCGATCACCATACCCCACGCATTCTTGGCCGATGGCCACGGCGGATAGAGGCTCGGCTCGCTGCTCGGCTCTGGCAGCGTCGGATGAGACGGACTGACTTCACGGACGAAATCAAATCCTTCCATGCGATGATGCAACTGCGTGATCGCGAGATTCTCGCGCGCTCCGGTCTTGCGCAGTGTGCCTTTGATGACCCCGGCGCCGTCGGCCGGAATCACCTCGAATGCGTTGTAGCCGAGATTGTCGCCGACCCGGCCGGCGCGGGTCCTGCCGTAGCCAAGCGACAGAGCGACCGTATTCGCGGCCTGCCCCGGCATCACCCAGATCGGCCCTTCTATGTGTCTATCACCGATGGCGACTTCGACGAGATCGCCATTCGACAACTTCAGATGCCGGGCCAAGGACGGGCTGACGCTGACGACATTGCCCCATGTCAATGTAGTCAGCGGCTTGGGCAACTCCTGCAACCAGCCAACGTTGGCGAAGCGCCCGTCCCAGACAGTCGGGTCGGGATGAAAGACAATATCGAAATCAGTTGACCCGGCATGAGCACCCATCTGTGGCAAGAGCTCCTGACGGACCGACATGCCGGTTACAAACGGTGCTGCGCCCGCAATGAAACCGTCGCGCAGCGCTTGCGACCAGTGCGCGTCGAACTGATCGCCAAATGCGGTTCGCCAGGTCTCGCGCACCGCGCCATCCGGCGAGGGATCGATTTCGCCGAGCAACATCGCAAAAATCTGATGCACGCTCCGAACGTCGTAGAACGGCGCGACGGCCGGCTGAATGATCGTCGCAGTGCCGTCCACGGCGCGAGCGTCGCTCCAGCTTTCCAGCGAATGTGTTAGCGGTAGCTGCCATTCGCATCGATCACCGGTTTCATCCTGCTCGAGACCGACATATATCGCCTCCCGAACTTTCCCGAGCGCATCGGCAAATCCGAGCGATACCGGCGTCGCATACGCCGGATTGGCGCCGATACCGATCAGCGTATCGACCTGCCCCGCACGCATGTCCGCAATCAAATCGGCCAACGTACCCGCGGAAGCCGGTCCCTCGAGGGGGGCGGTGAAATTCAACGTCTGACCCGGACTTTTCAAAACCTCATTGATCCGTGCGACCCACAAGGCTGTGTTGGCGTCACAGCACCCGCCGCAGGCGACGACGTTGCGTCCTGAGGAGGCCTTCAACGCAGGAGCTGCAGCCTCTATCCAGTAACGCTCGGGATCCCTGACCTCCATCGTCGATGCGCCGGCAACGCCGAGCCGCGCAGCCAAGGATTCAGCAACGATGGACATTCGTGAGGCGTCGGTGGCAAGCCGCTCGGCGGCCACCGCACCGGTCGCGGACGGCACAGGCTCGGCGACGAAAAGCCGGACGCCAGGTTCATAGGCATGGCGTCGGCGTGCGGCGGCCCAGGTCCGCGCATTCCGAACCTGATCGGGCCCAGGCCCGAGAAAATCGTCGTCGAAGCTGACGACGACCTCGCACTTATCGAGAGCGTAGTGGAGGTCGAGCGACCGGCCGTAGGCGGCTCGCGTCAGGCGGTGGCGGATAGTGCGGCCGACAACTTCAAATGTATGGACACGAGTTCGCGGAAATTCCGCGAGCAACGCATCGATCTGTCGAAGCAGGGTTGTCGACGTCGTCGGTTCCATCAGAAGACGCAGCCCCTCGCCCTGGGTTTTCGACCAGTTCGCTCGCTGCTCGCGGAAATGTCCGGCAACGTCTTTCCACGTGACCGGATCGCCCCGGCGTGTCGGCGATTGCGCGCGATCGGGATCGTAAAGGCCGAGAACCGCCGCCTGCATGAAGATGTCACTACGGCCCTGCGTAACCGGATGATCCGGATTGCCGTCCAGTTTTGTCGGGCGTCCCGCATAAGTCGTGGCGATCACCGGCTGGGCATAGCCCTCCAGCGTCACAGCAGTGGCGTAATAGCGAGGCACACCGGGATTGTCGTCCACCGGCTGATCGACGTAGGGCAGCGCGGCAACGAACGGACTCTTCTCGCAAGCCGTCAAGCCGGCAAGCGCAAAAGACGCCCCCATCAGCTTGAGGAACTGTCGCCGCGCGGTCGGCGGCAGTTCTATCGCGGCGGGAAACTCGGCGTTGACCCAGGCCTCGAATGAAGGATCGCCGGACAGTTCCTCTATACTTGACCAAAGCTGCGGCCGTTCGGTGGTGTTCTGGCTTGGCGATCGTTGCGGCATACGGCGGCTCATCGATGGCAAACGTAGCAATGGGTCAACTCGCCGACGCGAATGTTCTGATGGGCGATGATGGAATCACCGGTCGCCCGCGCGTCGCCCTGCGGTTTCCAGCCCATCGCCGTGACGACGTCGGCCGGACGGAGATTCGGCGCCGGATCGCGGTGACAATCGAGGCAGAACTGCATGGTGAACGCCTTGGCGCGATAAGTCAGCGCCATCTCGTCGATACGACCGTGGCAGGTCTCGCATCCCACGCCCTTGGCGATGTGCACGTCGTGGCGGAAAAACACGTAGTCGGGCAGCCTTGCCACCCGTGTCCACACGATCGGCTTGTTCTCTGCAAGGCTTTCCCGAACCGGCGCCAGCATGCTGGCATTGGTCCAGATCTGGGAATGGCACGTCATGCAGGTCTTGGTCGGCGGCAAGCCGGCATGGGGACCGTTCTCGACGCTCGAGTGACAGTACCGGCAATCGATTCCGAGCTCGCCCGCGTGATGGCGGTGACTGAAGGGAACAGGCTGGGACGGACGGAAATCAACAGAAGTGACGTAGTCTGAACGCGCCACCCCGACAATCATCACCGCGCCGCCCGCGGTCAGCGCAAGGCTCGTCACCAGGAATAGTCGCAGCCATGTGTCGGCAGCAGGAGAAAAGATCTGGGTCATCCGCGCCGACCCTGCCGGGAAATATGTGCTCGGCTAATCCACGAGCACTGAAATCGTTCCTCGGCAGGAACTGACGCGCCTCCGGCGAATTATCGCACGTCGAGGACCCGCCGATGACAGAGCAGACAGGCTTCGATTACGAGCGAACCGACATCGCCAGTATCGGAATCGCCTGGATCGCCGGCGGCCTTGCGACATTTATCGTCGTCACGCCGCTTCTCATGCCGCTCATCTTTCCGCAAACGATGAAACACAAAAGTCCTGCAGCGCCGCCCGCATCGAGCGCTGATACACCGCGTCTCGAGATCGCGCCGCGCGACAATCTCGAACAATTCCGCCGCAGCGAAATGCAGCTCACCGACACTTACGGATGGTCGGACCGGGAACATGGACGAGTCCGGATTCCGATCGCGCAGGCTATGCAAATGCTGCTTCACAGAGGATTGGCTGGATGGCCATCGCCATGATCGCCGTCCATGCGTGCCGGCGCTGACCGGACGCTCGCGATGTGGCGCAAATGGATCCCGTTCTGGCATTCAGGCGTTTCGCTCCATGGCGGCGACGTCGATATGCTGTTCATCGGCCTGCTGATCGCAAGTTTGCTCGTACTCGGGCTGCTGTTTTTTCTTCTCACTCTTTTTTGCGTGCGCTATCGAGCGTCGAACGACGTCGATCGCGACCATCGGATTACCAAGAGCTGGCGCTGGGAAGTGGGCTGGACAGCAGCTTCTCTCGCTGGATTTCTCGTGCTGTTCGTCTGGGGAGCCGAAATCTACTTTCAGATCTATCGGACGCCGCCGGACGAATTGTCGGTTTTTGTGGTGGCCAAGCAGTGGATGTGGAAAGTCCAGCACAGCGGCGGGCAGTCCGAGATCAACGCGCTGCATATTCCGGTTGGGCGGCCAATCCGGTTGGTGATGGCGTCGCAGGATGTCATCCATAGCTTCTTCATCCCGGCCATCCGGCTCAAGCACGATGTGGTGCCGGGGCGCTATCAAGACCTCGAGATCGAGGTGGACAAGCCGGGGCACTACCATCTGTTTTGCGCGGAATACTGCGGCACCGAGCATTCCGGCATGACGGGCGAGATCGTCGCGATGGGGGCGCCGGACTATGCGACGTGGCTCGCGACGCAAACGCCGGCCGATTCGTTGACCCAGGAAGGCGGCGCGCTGTTTCGCGAGCTGGGATGCAGCGGCTGTCATGGGGCCGGCAGCAAAATCCACGCACCGTCCCTCGATGGTCTCTACGGACGCCCGGTCCCGCTGAGCGACGGCAGCTTCGTGACGGCGGATGACAAATACATCCGCGACTCCATCCTGCTGCCACGCAGCCAGATCGCGGCCGGCTACCAACCGCTGATGCCATCGTTCGAAGGCAAGGTGAGCGAGGAGCAGTTGCTTCGGCTGATCCTCTACATCAAATCGCTTGGCGGACCACACCCATGAACGAAGAGAGCTATCTTAATGCCGGCTACACCCTGCGATCGTGGTTCCTGACCACCGACCACAAGCGCATCGCCATTCTTTATTTCGCGAGCCTGCTCTTCTTTTTCTCTATCGGCGGGCTTGCGGCGACCGCGATCCGTATCGAACTCGCGACTCCCCAGGCAGACCTCGTCAGCTCCGACATGTACAATCGCCTGTTCACCATGCACGGCGTCATCATGGTGTGGTTCTTCCTGATCCCATCGATACCGAACACACTCGGAAACTTCATCGTTCCGCTGATGATCGGCGCCCGCGACCTTGCCTTCCCGCGTCTCAACCTGCTGAGCTGGTACCTGTTCATACTGGGCGGCAGCGTCACGCTGCTTGCCGTCGCCGCCGGCGGCATCGATACCGGCTGGACTTTTTACACGCCGTTCTCCACGCTTTATTCCAACAGCTACGTCGCTGTGGCCGTGACCGGTGTCTTTATTTCAGGGTTCTCCTCCATCCTCACCGGACTTAATTTTATCGTCACCATTCATCGCCTGCGCGCGCCCGGCCTGACCTGGTATCGCCTGCCGCTGTTCATATGGTCGCTCTATGCGACTTCCGTCATCCTCGTTCTGGCGACGCCTGTGCTGGCGATGACGCTTGTCCTGATCGTGGTCGAGCGCCTGCTCGGCGTCGGCATCTTCGATCCGAAAATCGGCGGCGATCCGCTGCTGTTCCAGCACCTGTTCTGGTTCTATTCGCACCCCGCCGTCTACATCATGATCCTGCCGGGCATGGGAGTCATCAACGAGCTGGTCTCATGCTTCTCCCGCAAGGCCGTGTTCGGCTACAAGTTCGTTGCCTGGGCGAGCCTCGCGATCGCTGCCGTCGGCTTCCTCGTCTGGGGCCATCACATGTTCGTCAGCGGACAATCGCTGCTGGCCAGCCTTGTGTTCTCCTTCATGAGCTTCATCGTCGCGGTGCCATCGGCCATCAAGGTCTTCAACTGGACGGCGACGCTGCACAAAGGCTCGATCCGTTTCGACGCGCCGATGCTTTATGCGCTGGCCTTCATCGGCCTCTTCACCATCGGCGGCCTGACCGGCCTGTTTCTCGCCTGCCTCGCCTATGACGTGCATGCGACGGACACTTATTTCGTCGTCGCACATTTCCATTACATCATGGTCGGCGGCATGGTGACGGCCTATTTCGGCGGGCTCCATTACTGGTGGCCGAAAATCACCGGCCGGCTTTATTCCGAATACTGGGCGCGAATCGCAGCCGTGCTCATTTTTGTCGGCTTTAACCTAACGTTCTTTCCGCAGTTCATCCTCGGCGCCGAGGGAATGCCACGGCGCTACCACGTCTATCCGCCTGAGTTTCAGCTATGGAACGTGCTTTCCTCCGGCGGCGCCAGCATCCTGGCAATCGCCTATCTGCTGCCGCTGTTCTATCTCGCTTACTCGCTTTTCTTTGGAGCCCGCGCGCCGGCCAACCCCTGGGATGCACCCGGCCTCGAATGGCAAACTCCCTCGCCGCCGCCCGAATTCAATTTCGTCTCGCAGCCCGTGGTGACGCGGCCGCCCTATCAATATACGCCTGACTTCCACGCGGAACCGCAAAATGCCTGACGACGGCGCCTTCGCTCCGCAATTTGTGTCCGCGCGCCATCGCGACGAGACGGCCGAACTCGGCATGTGGGTTTTCATCGCGACCGAAGTGCTGCTGTTCGGCGGTCTCATCCTGGGCTATTGCGTCTACCGTCACGCCTATCCCGCGGCCTTTGCTGCTGCGAGCCGTCATACCGAAATCGCGATCGGGACGGCGAACACCGCCATCCTCCTCACATCCAGCTTCCTGGTGGCCTGCGCAGTGGATGCATTTGCCGAGGAAACGCGAAAAACCTGCGTGGCGCTGCTGTCCGGCGCGATTCTGCTCGGGTCGTTGTTTATCGTCCTCAAGGGCATCGAATATGCGGGCGAGTACCGTGAACACCTGGTACCGGGACTTGATTTCAAATTTTCCGGCGAACTCGCCAACGGCGCAACGCTGTTTTTCATCTTCTATTTCGTCGCCACCGCGATCCACGCCCTGCACATGATGGTCGGCATCGGCCTGCTGATGGTTCTCGCCCGACTGATTTTGCGCGCGCCGACCGCGCGACACCGCGCCGCCCTGCACAGCGCCGCGCTTTACTGGCACTTCGTCGACGTGGTCTGGATATTTCTCTTTGCCCTGATCTACCTGCCCGGGAGGACGGCCTGATGCGCTGGCGTCCGCCCTTCGCATTGCTCGGTGCCTGGCTGGCGCTGTTGGCGCTGCTGGCGCTGACGGTGACGCTGTCTTTTGTGCCGCTCGGCAACCTCAACAGCGGCATCGCGCTGACCATCGCCGCGACCAAAGCCGCCATCGTCGCCGCAGTGTTCATGGAACTGCGGCACCGCGGCACGCGCACCTATATCTTTGCTGGCGCCGGACTGTTCTGGCTCGGCATTCTGCTGTGGCTCGGAATGATGGATTTCCTGACCCGCACCTGATCCAGGTCAACTTCAATTGACCCGCGCAGCCAGCGCGGAACGCGCCCTGCCTACATCCGCCGCGCTGACGGCCGAGTCTTGCTTGCCGAAATGACTCCGGACATAGGTCGCGACCGCCGCAATCTGGGCATCGTCAAGCTGCCAACCGAAGGCCGGCATGGCGGGACCGGTCGGCTCCTTCTCCGTCGAAACGCTCGCCGCTCCCTGGATGATCACCCGCAACACGGTGTCCGGCTTCGCCGCAGAGACGGTCGCGACTTCCGTCAGGTTCGGAAACATTTGCGGCACGCCCTTGCCGTCCCCCCGATGGCAGGCCGAGCAAAGGTCCTGATAGATGGCGCCCCCTGCGTTCATGACGTCCTTGTCTGGCGATGCGGTCTTTCCCGGTGCCGATCCGGAAAGGTCCTTCAGATAGATGGCGATGTCTTCCACGTCGCCATCAGTCAGATGAGAGGTCGAACGTCCGACAACCTCGCCCATCAATCCGGCCGCTGCGGCATTCTTGTTGTGCCCGGTTTTAAGATAGGCAGCGATATCCTCGACCGACCAGTCGCGCAACGATCCCTGCTTGCCGGTAATCTCCGGCGCGGTCCAGCCTTGCAGGACGGAACCATGCAACGCCTTGGACGATTCATCACTGCCCAGTAAAGTCTTCGGAGTATGGCACGCGCCGCAATGCCCCGGCCCCTGAACCAGATAGGCGCCTCGATTCCACTCCTTCGACTTCGAGGCGTCGGGCCGGAATTCGCCCGGCGTAAAGTACATCGCGTCCCACGCGATCATGGAGGAGCGAAGATCGAAGGGAAACGGAAGGCGATTGACCGTCACCGCATTATGCACGGGCTCAACGGTGTCGAGATAGGCGCGGATATCAGCCACGTCCTGCCGCGACATGCGCGTGTAGTACGGAAACGGCATCGCCGGATAGAGCCGCGCGCCGTCGCGGCTGCGTCCGCGCCGAACGGCGGCGTCGAACTCGTCGTCGGTCCAGGCGCCGATGCCGGTTTCTCGGTCGGGAGTGATGTTGGGCGCCGCGAGAACCCCGAACGGAGTTTCGATCGGCCGGCCGCCGGCAAAGGGATGAGCGCTGCCGGGTGTTGTATGGCAGCTTCCGCAATCGGCGGCCGTTGTCAGATAACGCCCACGCTCGACTGCGGCGAAATCCTGCGAGCTGGCGCCGCGGGAAGGACCGGCGCACACGCACAGCGTCGCTGCGGCAATGGCTATGGCCACCACTCTACGCATCGATCAACCGCCCCGGGTTTTTCAGATACTTGCTGCGGATCGCATCCGCCGTCCAATAAGCGAGCGCAGCCACCGTTCCCGTCGGGTTGTATCCGGGGTTCTGCGGAAACGCGCTGGCGCCGGTGACGAACAGGTTCGGCACGTCCCAGCTTTGCAGATAGCGATTGAGCGTACTGTTTCCAGGAACGGTGCCCATGATCGCGCCGCCGCAAAGATGCGTGGTCTGATACTTCGTGATGTCATAGGGTCCCTTGCGATATTCCTTCTTGATCTGCTTCGCGCCCATCGCCTTGAAGATTTCCGCGAATTTGTCGGTCAGGAATTTGTTTTGCTTGAGTTCGTTGTCGTGGAAATCAATGGTCATGCGCGCCAGCGGACGGCCGAAGCGATCCTTGTAGGTCGGATCCAGATCGACGTAGACATCGCGATAGCTGTACATGCTGCCGTGCACGCCGGTCCCCGGCTTCAGCGCGCTTTGATAATTTTCCTTTACCGCCTTCTTCCATTCCGCGCCCCACGCCGGCGTGCCCGGCGGGACCGGCGTGGTCTCGATCGGCCGGCCGTTGGTCTGAACCTGCCCCATGTAACCGCCGCCGACAAAGCCGTGCGGTCCGTGATCGAAATTGTCGCCATTGAACTCGTCGATGCACATGCCGATAGCGCCGGACGCGATAAATGGATTGAAGACAAATTTGGCGGGATCGAAGAAACTCGTGACGTCGGAAATGGTCTGGTGCGTGAAATTACGGCCGACCGTGCCGGTATCGGCGATCGGATCGTAAGGCTCGCCAATTCCCGACAACAACAGCAGTTGCACGTTGAAGATCGTATAGGCGGACAGGATCACCAGATCGGCGGGCTGCTCCCATTCGTTGCCATCGGTATCCACGAAAGTCACGCCGGTCGCGCGCTTTCCCGATGCATCCAGGTTGATGCGCGTCACTTCGCTGTTGTCGCGCAGCGAGAAGTTCTGCTTGCGCAGCAGCGCCGGCAGGATCGTGGTCTGCGGCGTTGCCTTGGAGTAGTTGCCGCAACCGAACCATTCGCAGAAGCCGCAATAAGTGCAGGGCCCCAGCCGAACGCCGAGCGGATTGCGGTAGGGTTGCGACATGTTGCCGGACGGCTGCGGGAACGGCTTGTAGCCGAGTTCACGGGCAGCCTTCGCGAAAAGCGTCGCGCCAAAAGGCTGCTGTTGCGGCGGATTGGGATAGGGCCGCGAACGCGGACCCTCGAAGGGATTGCCGCCCTCGATGATCTGTCCATTGACATTGCCGGCCTGACCCGATGTCCCGCAAAGATATTCGAACCTGTCATAGTGCGGTTCGAGGTCGTCGTAGGTGATCCCCCAGTCCTGGATCGTCATGTCCTTCGGCAGGAAGTCCGCGCCATAGCGATTAACAAGGTGAGTGCGCGCGACGAAATCCGACGGCAGGAAGCGCCACGTCTCCGCGTTCCAGTGCACGCCGCCGCCGCCGACGCCATTGGGCGGCATGAAGGCTCCCCACGACCTGATCGGCAGCGCCGTCTGATTCATTTTGTTGCGGAAGGTGAAGGTGGTTTGCTCGGGACGAAGAAACAGGTCATGGCGAATGCGATAGCGCAACTCATCGGCCGCATAGCCCGGCGGATAGTCAGTCGCCGTATTGCGCCATGGCCCGCGCTCGATCGCGATCACGTCGAGTCCGGCATCGGCCAGTTCGTAGGCCATGATCGAGCCGGTCCACCCGAGGCCGACAATGACGACATCCTTGGCTGGCAATTTGCGGGACATGGCTCACGCCTTATGAGGTGTCCAGTCAGCACGCCCCATGATGCTGACGGGAGGATACGGATAACGTTCGTTGTGACGGCCGATCCAGTCGCGATAGTCGTATCGGATGCCGGGAAAGCCGATCATCTTCCACCCCACCATATCGCGGTTGCCGCCATGGATAGGATCGGAGAAAAATCCCTCAGGCACGTCTTTCAGCAATGCATCGAAGAAGCCCTGTGCATCGACGTCCTCGAATTCGACAGTGCCGGATTCGATTGTCTTGAGCACGCTATCCTGCTCGTCGGCCGAAAGATCCGCAAAGCCCTTGCCGCCATTGTTGACCTTGCAGATCCGGTCAAGATTCGCGAGCCCCTTGCGATATAGTTCGGCCGGAGTGACCGGCGATTGCGAGCCCTGCTGCTTGATGCCTTTGACATAGGGGCCAAGCTTGTAGAGACCCGACGAAGCGCCATAAGGACCCTTGAGCTGACGATCGATAAAAACCGCGCAGCCCGCGTCCTTGCCGCCCGGCGTCTCCCGATCAGGCGGAATGATGCGATCGACGATGGCTTCCATGGCGCGGGCTTCATCCGCCGTGAAGAATTTCCAGGGACCGGGACGTTCGATGTGAGGCTCCGAGGACGGAAACGGCGACCACGGCATATGCTCGCGGATCTCGGACGCATGCGTCAGGGACGTCGAACTGGCGAGCCAGAGCGCGGAAGCAGCAAGAAAGGTACGACGATCGAGCATGGGGGGTTGTCCGATGATGGCTAAAAAACGTGCGACCACCGGGTTCGTTCCTATGCACGCCCGGAGGGACTGCCCGTCGCGTAGAGCTGAGCTAGCGAGATCGGATCGTCTTCTTTCGGCAAGCCACATTCATCCTCGCTCGCGACAAGACCAGCCCTTATGGTCGAGATGGTCGGCGAGGCGGCGTACCCATTCCAGCCTTTCGGATACGATGTCGTCCGCTTAAGAGATTTCGGTCGGAAGCTTCCATTCCGGCCGGGGTGTAAAATCTTCGGCGACTTGCTCCACATGAAGGCCGCGCGGCAAGATTTGCCCCCCCTGTTCATCCGCGACTGGAATATCCGTGATCAGGCCGGACCGCAGGGCTCGTCTCCAAGCATCCAGCTCGGTAGACGCCGCTGCCCCGATACGTTGATCGTGATAGAATAGAGCATAGGCCATTTCTCTCTCCCTCTCACCACCAACGTGCCGGAAGCGGAATCGTCTCTTCTGCATCCTCGCCAACTCATTCACTTTCACATGAAAGGCTTGCCTCCGGTGACCGCAACGGTGGTTCCTGACGTATAACTGGAAAGTGGGTCGGCCAGCATGACATGGGCCGTCGCCAATTCTGCGGGCTGGCCGGATCGCTTCATCGGAAGCTGTTTGGCCGGGATCACGGATGTCGCCGGCCACGAGGACGGCTTTACGGCCCTCTTTCTCGATCAATGATTTGAGCGACTGGGCGCCCTCGCTTTCGTTCAGATAAGCGACAAGAAGGTCGGCCCCCTCACGAGCAAAGACTATGGCGATAGCCCGGCCGGTTCCGCTGTCGCCGCCCGAGATGATAGCTCTCAGACCGCTTAGAGCGTTTCGAGCGAAGTGGAATCCGGTTCGCGTGAAGAAAACGCGTCAAATCAAGAAGCTAGAGTCTTTCATCGTTTCCATGAAACGGTGAAAGACTCTAGCCGATCCGCTCCCTGCGGCATCGACCTCTAACGTCGGCGGCATTTGCCCAACACGCCAGCGAACGACCTGTTCCAAACGCTGAACTCGGGAATGTCTAAATCCCACGCATCGTTCTTCCGATTGACCGATCGGCGCGAGTTCTCGCTGTTCAGGGAACACCATGAGATCGCGGCTTACATGACGCCAGACGCCATGCGTCTGGGCGTCAGCGCAGGCGGAGACCAAGGCGGATTATCTGCAGCTCGAATTACGGCCCGGGAATCCGCGCCGCCGCATTCTCGGTTCCAACCCGCTCAAAGATTTTCAGGATCTCGTCATGTTCGGAAATAGACTAACCCTGCTCGCCGCCGCGCTGTGGCGGCTGAGGATTAGTTGAGGGATTCGTATCGTACTTGGATAGTCTCATAATAAGCCCGCCAGTGACGAGCGGTTGCAGATCCGCCTCGAGGCTGTCAGCAATCTCCTTGGCATAGACCTCCCGGTCATCCACGTAGAGCGTAAAGGATTTCAAATATTTTTCTTTCTTTGCTGAGTTATCGATCGTCGCCTTGGTCCAATGATAAAGCGGATAGCTCTCGATTCCGCGCTCCTCGGCCGCAGCGACATACTCCGAAAAGGCGTCGAACTGACACTTCGGCACGGCGCGATGCCTTGCGAGAATATCGAAAAGACCGGCGAGCGCCGGTTCATGCACCTGTCTCCGTATCGACTCCGCCGCAGCGGGATCGTTGACATCGAATCTAACCTGATACTGCCACTGAGAAGCCACGTCCCTCTCGCTCTCCGGGCGCTCTCGACGAACGCCCCCGAGTTGTCATCCGGCTCGCCGAGCCTATTTCTCCCTTGTGACTATGTCCAGCGAGCGAGGCCTCGAGCCCTGCCGGGCGCCGGCGACAAGGAAGCGACATATCACGGCATCTCGGATACTTCGTGCCATCTGACGGCCTGCGCCGCCTTGCAATCACTTTCGGCGGCCTGGCGGTTGCGCGGCTCGCGGGTTCAACACGAGACGACCTCACCAGCGCCGTCAGGCTCACGACGTCGATGCGACCACCTCCAGCATCACCTCCGTCGCGCCGCCCGCGATGGAGAGGATACGCGCATCACGCGCAATGCGCTCGATCGCGCTCTCGCGCATGACGCCCATGGCGCCGTGGAACTGCACGCACGCATACGAAACTTCGTTGACGAGTTCGCCACAGATGGCTTTCAGCATCGATATCTCGCGCAGGCAATCCTCATCCGCCGCCATGCGCCAGGCGGTGGCATAGAGAAATTCGCGGCTGGCTTCGACCTTCGCGGAAAGCATCGCGAGACGTTGACGGATCGTCTGCATGTCCCACAAGCTGCCTCCGAAGGCGCGCCGGGTTTTCACGTAAGTGAGGGTCATATCGATCGCCGCCTTGGCCGTCCCTATCGCCATGGCGGCGAGGACAAGGCGCTCGTTCTGGAAGTTGCGCATGATGGAGTAGAAACCAAGTCCTTCCGCGCCGAGCACGTTATCGGCCGGGATACGGCAACCGTCGAAGACAAGCTCCGCCGTGTCCGAGGAGCGCCAGCCCTGCTTTTCCAGCTCGCGTGCGACGCTGAATCCCGGCGTGCCCTTCTCGACAAGGAACATCGTGATCCCGTTGCTTCCCGCAGACGCGTCAGTCTTGGCGGCGACGCAATAGAGGTCCGCATGGACGCCATTCGTGATGTAGAGCTTGGTGCCGTCGAGTATATAAGAGTCGCCATCCCTAATCGCGCGCGTGCGGATGGCCTTCACGTCGGAGCCCGCATCCGGCTCCGTGATGGCGACCGCGGTGATGACTTCTCCGCTGATAATACCCGGCATCCAGCGAGCCCGCTGAGCTTTGGTCCCATCGTGAAAGACGTAGGAAGAAGCCATGTCGGTATGAACCAGCATCGCGTCGGCAGCGCCGCCATAGGTCGAGCGCCCAAGCTCCTCCGCGAAGACCGTTGATGCAACGGCGTCCATCTCGGCGCCGCCATACTCAGCCGGATAGCGGATGCCGAAAAAGCCGAGTTCACCCATGCGGCGCAGGGTCGGGCGGGGAACGAACCCCTGCTCTTCCCAACGATCCGCACAGGGCTTGATCTCCTCCTCGACGAACCGGCGGACCTGATCCCTCAGGAGCTCATACTCCGCCGCCGCCCAAGGCAACTCCGGTCCTCGCGCCGGTGCATAAGCTTTGTCCATCATCTTTATCCGCTCTGCTACGAGTCCAACGCAAAAGCTACCGTCAAGGTCCGAAACCAGGCCATCCGGAGGCTTTCGGATAAGCTAAAGTTCGATTTCCTCTCTCGGTCCCTCCGAAAGTGAAGTGCCGCCGGAATTGGCCGCCCAGCGCATTCCGTCGATCATTTCCGCCAGTCCGGCGAGTGTCGGGCGCTCGAAGAGATTGCGAAGCTGCACATCGAGGTCGAACGTTTTTCGCATGCGCGAGACTGCCCGCATCACCAGAAGCGACTCCCCGCCCAGGTCAAAGAAGTTGTCGTGACGCCCGATGGATTCGATCTTCAAAAGATCGCACCACAGCGCGGCCAGCGTTTTCTCGGTCTCCGTCGAGGGAGCGGTGAAGTCTTGTGTGGGCTGAATGTTGTCCGCCGTCGGCTCGGGAAGCGCGGCGCGGTCGATCTTGCCGTTGGACGTGAGCGGCATCCTTTCGAGAGGGACGTAGTAAGTCGGAATCATGGATTCCAAAAGCTCTTCGGCAAGGTGGGCACGCAGATCGGCCACCGTCAGAGGTTTCGACGACACATAATAGGCGACAAGTCGCGCGATTCCATCTTGGGGCGCCGGTGACTCGGAATGACCGATTTGGGCCGCTGTTTGTGTCGCCGGTTTCGCAACCGAGGTGGAAATGGCGACGACAGCGCATTCGGGAACGTGGGGATGCTTGAGAAGCCGCGCTTCGATCTCGCCCAGTTCGACCCGCGCGCCGCCGACCTTCACTTGATGGTCGGCACGGCCGAGAAATTCCAGGCTCCCTTTCGAATTCCAGCGGGCGAGATCGCCCGTCTTGTACAGCCGCAGATTCGAAAACCCACCTTGCGGATCAGTCGCCATGCGGAACCGCTCGTCAGTCAAGTCAGGACGATTGAAATAGCCTTTCGCCAGACCGTCGCCGGCTATGAACATCTCACCGATGACGCCGGGGCCGGTGGGCTGATAGGCTTCTCCAAGAACATAAATTCCCGTATTGGCGGCCGGAATTCCGATCGGCACCGACGCGGCCAGGTCCCGGTCGATGTCGAAACGGTGAATCATGCAGCCCACCGTGGCTTCGGTTGGTCCATATTCGTTATAGATCTCGACGGGATGCGGGATGGCTTTCGTGATGTCGCGAGCCAGCTCGGTCTTGAAGTCTTCGCCGCCCACGATGAATTTGCGCAGTCTTGTGCTCGAAAGATCGCGATCGCGAACCATCGCGAGATGCGCAGGCGTCAGCTTTATGATGTCGACGGCATTGTCGTCGATGATCTTGAGCACGACCATGCTCTGCATTCCGGGATCGCCGAGATACACGACGATGCGACCGCCGATTATCAGCGGCGTAAAGAGCGTTGTGACGGTCAGGTCGAAAGCGAGGGACGAGAAAAGAGGCCATGCGAGGCCTTCACCGGAACAGTACACGCCAGCGGCCCACCAAATGTAATTCACCAGGCTCCGGTGCGCGATCTCGACGCCCTTGGGGGTACCGGTCGAACCGGAGGTGAAGATGATATAGGCGGTGCCGTCAGGCGTGGCAGCGGGCGGGCCGGCGGAGACCGGCTGATTCAAAATCGAACTGAAATCAGCATCGAGCACCACGATGTCGGCCAAGCTCGGAGAGATGACGGATTGCAGGCCGGTCTGAGTGATTACCACCGGCGCCCGACCGTCGGTCCCGTTGGAAATGTCCTTCAAGATTATTGCGATGCGCCCCTCCGGCGTTGCCGCATCCACCGGCACATAGGCTGCGCCGGACTTCAGAACGCCCAGGATCGCAACGACGACTTCAATGGAATGCGTCATGAACACAACGGCAATCCGTCCCGGCCCCATGCCGGTCGAGCTCAAAAGCGCGGCCATCTGATTGGAGCGTTCGTCGAGCTGCCGGTACGTCAGCGTCGCGGTGCCGAAGCGGATCGCTTCAGCATCGGGGCTGCGCGTCACCTGTTCGCGGAACAGATCGATGATCGTCCTGTCGGACGGATAGGACGCTACCGTAGCGTTGTATTCGACAACCAGCGCTTGATGATCCGCATCCTTCAGCAGAGGGACCGCTGTGCTTCCCGCCGCGATAGGTAGGACTTCATTCATGAGATGTGCTCCCATTCGCCAATCAAAAATCAGATCACGTCAATCGTTCAGCTTTTTGGTTGCCTTGCGATAAAGCTCTGCGATGGCGGATGCTTCAGGATCTTCCAGCATGGAGGCTGCGCGGCAGTTCGCAGGCCCGAAATAAAAATCGGCATGAGGCGCCACGCGAAGCCATCGGCGGGCTGCTGCACCCGACCGCAGCCAGTCCGTGTTGGGAAGAACTATGCAAACTCGGCCCGAATACGGCATGGGAATGTACCGTCGAAAGGCGGCCATTGCCGTGGATTTGAGTCGAGCCCTGCTCTCCAGCACGGGATCCGCCACCACTGGCTGTTTGCGCTCGCGAAAGCGGATGACGAGGTCACGTAGGCGATTGCCGAGGCGGCCGCTGACATATCGGAGACGAGCGGCGAACGTCGGACGCTTCGCGATCTCGCGCGCGATCGCCTCAACATGACTTCTGGCAGAAAAATACGCGAGACGCGGCAACTTCTCATTGGTCGGAGGATAAAGAGGACCAAAGAGCACGACGCATCGCACCTCCGCTCCGCGTTGCCCCAGGATTTTCGCCAGCTCGAACGCTGTCGAAGCGCCGGAGCAATAGCCGGCGATGATGTACGGGCCAGCCGGCTGATATTCGACGATCTGGCGAGCGAAGTACTCTGCGATGTCTTCGACGCGTTCCATCGGCTCGCTTTGTCCATCGTAGCCAGACGGCTGGAGCGCGTAGAACGGTTGATCGTCGCCCAGATGTTTCGACAGATCCGAGAACGTGAAAGGCGCGCCGACATGCCCGGGTACGGCAAAAATTGGCGTGCGCGTTCCCTGAGACTGCAGGGGAACGATTGCAGGTTGTTGCCTCGCAACCGTCGCGGCCATGCTCAGAAAATCCAGGATCTCGTCCTTCCGGTCCCGCAACTGCTCGCGAAACTCGGCCGTCAATGCGCCGGCCGGGGCATTGCACCGCAGCCGGTCGTCGTCTGCCCAAACCTTGATGTCCCTGGCCGCAAGAGTTGCAAGCAACTCCGCGACCGGTATCGCGCGCAATGACATGGGGCTGAGTTGTGCTCTCGATTGCGACGTGGACAAAACAGGCTCGGTCCGAATTGGTTGAGTTACTTGTCTATCGGCAGTGAATGTTGACATCGCGAAAACTCTTCCGACTACCATTCATCCCGAACGACCACGCTCCCGACATACCCGGGCTTGGGTATGAACCTTCTGACGGCCCAATCCTTTTCATCCCAGGAAATGGGACGACCCAAGCCGCATCCGAGAGCTTTGGCGACGGCCTCAAGCCCGGTCCAACGCCAGAGGAAGCCTTCCAGCCGGTGTTCCGCACCCAGAGCGGCGTATGAGCCGTACTCGGAGGCTGAAAAGCAGAGCGCCGCGATCTCGTCCGCTTCCGGCACCGGGAGAACTGCCTCGATGTCTACCCCGACTTCTTGCCTGGTCGCGAGGGCGATCACCCCCACCTCTCCGGATCGTGAAACGCTGAAGTGCAAATCGCCGGCCGGCATGCGGCGTGAGAGACGGGGTTTGCCTCGCCATCCATATTCCAGCTCGATGTCCGACGGTGAGATGCCCAGTCTGGACCCGAGGACTCGACGCAACTGCCCACGGGCAGCAACAAAGCGGTCGCGATCCCGCTCCAGCCTCAACCTTGCGGCGCGCCGGCGCTCCTCCTGGTCGAGGCAGGCACCTATCTCGCGAATAACGTCCTGCTCCACATCAAGCATGAATGCCAGGACCTCAAAATCGTCGTTCTGAAGCACCGGCATTATGATCCCGGCTGTCTTATCGGGAAAGCCCGATGCGCCGAGGCGATCCTGTGCGCCCACTCCGGAGGATCGGATAAAGTCGGGTTCACAGTCAGGAGTCATGGGCGGATTCCGGTGTCGCTGGAGCGCGCATGCGCACCAACGCATTCTTTCAAATGAAGGGCAGCGCCATTCCACGCGGAATTGCCCGATCAATCAATCAGGCAAGAGAGCAAACAAAGAGCAACTATAGATATTTAGAGGTACCGCCCGCGAACGGGCCCGATGACTTGACAGAACCGGTATCGATCCCTCCGGTCGCGCCTGCGGGATCGAACTATCCTGCCGGACCAAGCAAACGCTTGGCCCTGCTCACCCGGCATACGCACGGATGGTTCCAAAGCATGGCGGCGCTGCGCGGGTTGTAAGGAATCCGGCTAGCTGCTTAGCTCCGTCTTGAAGCGCCCAACCAAGCGCTCTCCATCCCACAATTCCACGTTACGGGCGCCGACAATCTTCCTTGCGGATTCGATCGCCTGCGTGTCGTCCGCGCTCACTATGAGCGTGTCGCCCTGGATGTGGCCCTTGTCGTTGAGAATGTAGACTCGATAATCGGTCACCTAACCTATCTCCGGACTTCAACTGCCGCCGCCAGACTGGCGATCAGCATCACAAGTTTATAGCGCGAACAGCTTTATAACGCGAACGGCCCAGGTGGAACTACCATCCTTTTTGCATTGCGGCGGGCACCGTCATGAATGCATCCCTCCACAAACAAAAGTTAGGACGGGAACGAAATTCCACTCCCCAGATTTATTTCCACGCGTCACAGTAGTGCCAGCGCGAATCGTGTTGCTGGTCCTAGAAAGGCTCCGTTCTTCTCAGGTTCGGGGCCTTTCTTTGGAGGTTTGGAATGGAAGAGAAAGTATTTCCTCCCCACATCGTTGGTTTCATGAATCGCAAGCGCGAGAAGGAAAAGCAGCAGGAAGAGAAAAGTCAGGAGTCGCGGTAGCCATCAGCATTCCTATCGTTGACTCGAGCAGGTTTTTGCCCAAGGCCGTCGGTCGTCCTGCCCCTGGATGATACTTGGGGATACCTGCCGCTCCCGATCCTGAAGTCGACTGGATTGACGCTCGCCGGTCTCCGTTCCGGACCTGGTGTGTTTTCCGTTTTCTCTGAATCCTCCGAGACAGACCCGCCCGGGCCATCTTCAAGGATGTTCGCCTGCCGCAAAAGTCCGCCATCAGCGGTTTTTTCGTCAGCCTTTGGGAGATTCCAGAAAATATCGCACGGAGCGGCTGGCGACGACGTAACCCAATCTCCTCTGACATTCGCCGCTCACAGGGAATTTCGCTAATTTGGCAGCGGCTTATATGTGGCTCTCGCACCGCACCTTCCAGAACGACAAATCTCGTTCGGGGATGCGCCGTCCGAATCCGCCCTGCAACAGGGCGCTGCCCGAATGAGCCGACCATGCCGGCGAGGCGCGCTCGCAGAGTGCTTCGATAACATCGCCCGCCTTCAGCTTCCGTGTGATACGGACAGCCGGTCTCACACGGCTGAGCTCGTCGACGATGCACAACATCCCGAGTACCTTGCCCATCGTGCACGGACGGGAAATTGCCGCGCCAGAAAAACCGTTCTGATCGAATGCCGCAATGCTTGACGTGCCGGTTTCTTTCGAAGGCGTCAGCCAATTAAATTGCAAAAAGTGGCACGACTTTAAATTAATGGCTGCATTCAATGCATGTCGCTAGTGCTTGCGCGGCACGACGGACAAAACGGGGGCAGGTCAAGGACTGTCTTGCCGTGGACCAGAGCTAGTCGTCATCAATGCGCAGAGAGGACAGTGATCTCATCAATTCATCAATCTGCTCGCGGTGAATCCAGCCGGCTGACGGCCGCAAGTCCCGCAATCGGGCAGCGATGCGCACGTGATCTGTGGCGCTCCCGAGCTTGATTCCGATTTCACAGACGAGCAGCGCGACCTGATGATCGGGATTATCAATAAGAGGGCACAGCCGCGGCCAATCCCGACGCGGCACGCCGATTTCGGAAAGCACTCCAAGCGCACTCCGACGCTTACGCAAATAGGATACACTTTCCCATTCTGTGCCTTCACCGGGTTCTAACGCGGCCGTCACCAGGGCGGGACGAGCCTTGAACCCAAAGCCTCGCAGGATCGCCTCTGCCGTCAAACGAAGATGATCTTCTTGAAGCGCGTCGACAAAAATAGGCAGAGAATCAGCGCAGAAGAACGACCCGAGCCCGGCAAGGACCCCCTGAAGTGGACGGTGGCGGGCAAGGTCCGCAAGCAAGTTATAGACCCACGGCTCACGAAGATGCGCGACCGCGCGCGCTGCGGCGCCGACAACCGCGTCATCTCCAAGCCGCTCAACCGGATCAGCAGCGTCGCGGCGCTTGCGAAGGAAATCGCCGAGAACGGAAAATGCCTTGAGCGCCGCCAGTGCCTCCACCGCACGGCACCGAACTTGGAAGAGTCCACTCGGCTCACGCTGTGTCAAAATCTGACTTAACGCTGGTATAGCATCGGTTCCAAGCGCCAATATCTCGGCCACACTGTCATCACCATCGTGGAATGAGGTCAGGTGATTCAGCGCGCGACTCAGACGCGCATCAAAAGTCTGTTCCGGATAATTGGTTACGGAGTCGGAAGGCATCATCTTCAGCTCCCCTCGGGGAAAGCTCCTCGCACGTATCCGACCGGATACGGATCGCGTCAAAAGCCCAAGATCCCAGATATTCAAGGACAGCGCCTTGCGGTTGCTATGATCTCGCGGGGCTGATGACTCGTCCACGGCGTTTGTCGGGAGCCTCCATTCCCACCGGACTAAATATAAGGTTGGTTCTTTCACGCGAAATGGAAGGACACCGCACTGAACCTTCTCACGAGGGAAGGTGATCAATGGATATTTGCAAATATCAGGAGCATCAATTGTCGAATGCTTTCAACGCAAAGCACAAGGAAGGCATTCTCGCATTGCGTGCGTTGTGCGAGAACCATAGGTCTGCCATGCATTTGCATCATCATCGACAGCCTCGAGCGGACGACGATCAGAAGATCGAGGGGAAACGAAATGGCTGATAGCGCAAATGCCGGCATTGTCATCGAGATCGTACTGTCAGCAGAAAACGGTGGCTGCTCTCGCTGCGGATGCCCCGGATTCCGATTACAAGCTACCCCACAAGATCGAGGTTCATGCCAACAAAAGTCAGTACGATCCCGCCGACAAACAGACACACTCCCCACCTAAGCGAAGAGCCATAGAAAGTTTTGGCCAGCAGGGCCCCTAATCCGCCGAGCGCGATAATTGTGATCGCCAGCCCCAGCCATGGCGGAGACGTCAACCAAGCGCAGAGAATCAAAGGAAAGAGCGCGCCCGCCAAACTAAAGCCTGCTGCTAACAAGGCCTTGAAGAGCGATTCGAAAAATACGCTTCGACCGAGGCTCGTGGCAGCGAGCTTGCCATGCGCCATCAAATTCAATTCGCGCTCATGTCGCACCAGTTCGACACGCAGCTGCGCGTAGTGCGCGACAAAGAACACGAAAATGGTCGTTGCGCCGGCCGCTACGCTTACTCGCAGAGCGAGGCTTAACGTTGCCCCCTCGCCTCCGGCGTGTATCAGGTGCCCGGCCGCCAACGTCAGTGCGTTCAAGATCCCATCAATCAATCCGGCGACGATGTCGAGACGGTTAGTTGGGTGTCGAACAAAATCGAACGCCTTCATCGGACACGGGGAATCCGTGGAATGATGCGCTCACCGACCGCGATCTCGTCCAAGCTATGGACGACAGCACCCGTTTTTTCGATCGCCCCTGCGATCTCCTCATAACTCATATTGCTGCCCTCGATCGACACGTTCATGCCAACGGTTTCAATGTCGATTTCCTCGACCGTGATGTTCACGGCCTCGACTCCCGTGCATCGGTCGAGTGCGGCTGCAATTTCGAGCAATGATGGCCGGGCAACGGCTTTGTCGACATCAAGGAGCAGCTGGCGAATGTTCATTCGTCACACCTCTTGGGACGTTTGCTAAAAAATGCCAGACTGCGTGTCATATAGAACCCAACGCGGTATTTGCGGAATGACAAAAGCAACGAACCAGCAACCAGGCGTAAAGACCCGCGCGCCTGACTGCGTTTTCTGCGCCTTGCGCGATGGGCCTGCCGTCGTTATGCGAAACGAACTGACATTCGCGGTTCGCGATACAACGCCGGTTACATTCCTCCACACCCTGGTTCTTCCCTATCGCCATGCCGCGACATATTTCGACCTGACGGATCCGGAGCTAGCCGCAGCCAATGAATTATTGCGACATCTTCGATCGGAGATCATGGAGACCGATCCCCTGGTGAAGGGTTTCAACGTCGGCGCCAATGCCGGCCTGGTTTCCGGCCAGACCATATTCCACTGCCATGTCCATCTGATTCCCCGTCGCGACGGCGACGTCCCTGATCCTCTTGGCGGTGTACGCGCGGTCATTCCCGACAAAATGCGTTACTAAGAATTACGACGCAGTTACTCTGGTTCTTGACAATCGAGAGAGGGAAGGCCAGTCTTGTACACGGCGATGGAGTTCGCCTTTTAACCGCCCTCGGGGCTGATGACTCCTGTCGAGCCAATTTCTGGCAGACGGGAGTTATGCACCTTGCTCAAACGATCCCCCCAAACAAATCGTCGGTCAATAGCAAGGTTGTCCTTCCCCGTGCGGGGAGGCCGCCCGTGACCGCGCGCGATGTCCTCCTCCAAATCGCTCAGGTGCTCACCACGCTGCTGCTCGCACCCTTATTGCAGGGCGTAATCCTGCAGTTTCAGGAACGGGTCCAGCGCAGCCAGGGCCCGGGAATCTTTCAACCTTATCGCGATCTCCGGAAGCTGTTTCACAAGCAGATCGTCGTGCCCGAGACAGCGTCCTGGCTGTACTGGGCAGCGCCGATCATTGCGTTCACGACGACGCTAACCGTTCCGATCCTGATCCCGGTTCTCACCAACTTTCCGCTACCACTATCGAACATGGGAGACATTCTCGGCGGCGGCCTGATCCTGACGCTCGGGTCATTCATGATTACGCTCGCCGGCCTCGATACGCGCAGCGCCTATGGCGGCATCGGCTCCAGCCGCTCGGTCATGGTCACCATTCTCGCCGAGCCGACGCTCATTCTGGTCTTTGTCGGCATTACCCTGCTGGCGAAATCGATGCTGCCCTTCGTGGTCAACCATCTCCTCGTCGCGCAGCCGTGGATTTATTGGGGGCCGACCCATCTGTTTCTGGTCGCGGCGTTCTTCGTGTTGATCCTGGTCGAGACTGATCGGCTGCCAATTCATTCCAGCACGCACATCGAAGTCTACATGATCGAGGAGGCGCGGATTCTCGAATATTCGGGGCCGATGCTTGCCATCCTTCGATGGGCGTCGATGATGAAGCAATTCATCCTCTATACGATCTTCTGCAACGTGTTGCTGTTTCCCTGGGCGCTCTCCGTCCGGGGAACGGCGATCGGAGTCGCCGGGTCTATCGGCTCCCTTGCGATCAAATTCCTCCTCGTCGCCTGCGTCGTCGTGCTCGTCGAGACCATACAGTCCCGACTCCGCTTCTACCGATACCAGGAGCCGCTCGCAGCGTCCTTCATGCTGGCGATCCTTGCCATCGTCGGCACGCAACTGAGCTAGTCCCATGCTTGCGGCACATCTCGATCCCCTACCCGCTTCGCTGTTCAGCCTCTTGGCGATTGGCAGCCTGTTATTGTCCTTCGTGATGCTCGGCTCGCGATGGCTTCGCCATTATCTTTTCGCCTTCGCGGCCCAGTCTTGGCTTATCGCTATTCTCTCGGGCGCGGTCGGCTACTACGGAAACTACGACGAACTCTATATCGTTGCGATTCTGACGGCGGCTTTCAGGGGACTGCTGCTTCCCTATCTCATCCTGCGCATCATCAGGCGCCTGGAAGCACACCGCGAAGTTCACGTTATCCTGCAGGCCAGCTCCAGCCTTGTGATCGGTGCATTCGCCGTCGTTTTTGCGCTGGCCGTTTCCTATCGTATTGGCGCTGCCTTAGGTCTTGCCGGAACGATCGTCGTGCTCGCGTTGACGGTCATGCTCTCAATGAAACTGATCGGCTTTCTCATGCTTTCGGTCCGGCATGAAGCGATCAGCCAGATCCTCGGTCTTCTGGTTTTGGAAAATGGCGTTTTTCTCGGAGCGCAAATTCTAGTCCCCGGCATGCCGCTTCTGCTCGAAATCGTCATCCTGTTCGATCTGCTCATTGTCGTCGCCTGCTTCGGCGTTCTGGTGCAGTACCTTTTGACTCACGTCGGCACGACCAGCTCGCTGCAGCTCAAAAGGTTGGTGGGATGACGATGAACGCGGTCGGCGCATTTGTTTTCGCACTTGCCGCAGCGCCGGCCGTCGCCATCATTCTGATCGTGGTCATACACCGACCACGCGCGGCCGAAGCCCTAAACCTTGTTGCCAGCATTATCTCGCTCGTTTCCGTTTTTGCGATTCTGCTCCTCGTGCCCGATACAAAGGTGCTGTTCTGGGGTGAATACATCATCATCGACGGCCTGGGCACCTGGTCGATTCTATGCGCCGCCATCGTCTACTTTCTCGCTTCGATCTATGCGATCGGCTACATGCGGTTGCTCGGCGAGGAGGATCGCCTTTATCGTTTCTACGCCATGTTCGCGGGCTTCGCCTTAAGCACGCTTGTCGGCCCGATGATGAACAATGCCGGGCTCTACTGGATCGCGATCGAACTGACGACTCTAATCAGCACATTCCTGGTCGCCTTCGAACGCGAGGCCGAAAGCATCGAAGCGGCCTGGAAATATATCATCATCGTGTCAGCAGGCATCAGTCTGGCGCTGCTCGGAACCGTGTTGTTCTACTGGAGCGGCACGTTCATTCTCGGACCGAGCTACGACATGACATGGGAGACCATCGAGCACATCGCGCCTCGCCTCAACCCGCCTTTGGTCTCCCTGGCTTTTCTGCTGGTCCTGATCGGATACGGCACGAAGGTGGGCCTCGCGCCGATGCACACCTGGTTGCCGGACGCGCACAGCGAAGGCCCCGCGCCGGTGTCGGCTTTGTTGTCCGGCGCGCTCCTCAATACCGCGATGATCGGCATCGTGCGGTATCTCATGGTCGCTGACGCGGCCGGGATCGGATCGCTGGCGCATGGAACGCTTCTCGCGCTCGGCGGCTTCTCGTTGCTCGTCGCAGCGCTATTCATCGTTCGGCAAAAGGGCCTCAAGCGGCTGATGGCCTATTCCAGCGTCGAGCACATGGGCGTCATCGCGCTAGGGTTCGGCTTCGGCGGGCCACTCGGCATCGCCGGCGCGCTTTACCACATGCTGAACCACTCGCTGAACAAGTCCGCGATGTTCTTCGGCGCCGGAAGCATCATGCGCGCATACGGGACAAAACGGATTACGGCAATTCGTGGAGTTCTCCGCAACTTGCCGGTGCTTGGCGGACTATGGCTGGCAGGCGCAGTCGCCATCACCGGCGCACCGCCATTCGCACTCTTTCTCAGCGAATTGTCCATCATTCGGGCTGGCCTTGCGAAGGCGAACTATGTCCTCGTCGTGCTCATGGCCGGGCTGCTCATCGTCATCTTCGTCGGCTTTCTCAATCACTTCAAGGCAATGTACTTCGATAACGGCACAGTGCCCGAAAGGAAGGTGGCTCCCGTCAGCACCTGGTGTCTGGCGCCGGTGTGGCTCGCGCTCGTCCCTCTGCTCGTCATGGGATTATGGTGGCCGCAAGCACTATGGGATCATTTTCAAACGATCGCGCACGCGCTGACCGTGATGTCGCCGGCGGAGGTCGCGCGATGAACGGGATGAGAATCAAACCGTTGACAGCGGAGGGACTCCGCGCAGCCGCACAGGCGTTACATGAATCCGGCGGCCGGGTCCAGTTCGCTTATGCGTGGTCGCCTGAAGGCTCGAAAACTGAAGTTCGCTATATCTGCGCGGTTCCGGATCAGCAAGATTTCGACGTCTGGACGGTCGCCGGACGCAAGCTTCCGAGCCTTGCGCCCATCGTTCCGCTTCTCGGGTGGTACGAGCGTGAAATGATGGACCTGCAAAAAGTGGGGTTCAGCGGACATCCCGAGCCCTACCCGCTGATCCTTCGCGATAGCGACTCGACCCAGATCAATGGTGGAGGCCTCAATTCGTATCCGCCGACGAACGGCCATGCGCATCTGCCTGCGATCGAAACCGGCGAGGTTCAGCAGCTTCCGTTCGGGCCCATCCGCGCCGACGTCGTGGAGTCCGCCGAGTTCACGTTCTTCTATATCGGCGAACGCATCATCTACTATCAGCCGCGACTCTTCTTCAAGCATCGCGGGATGGAATCCTGTTTCGAGGGGCAACGACCGGATCACGCTGTCGTCATAGCCGAACGGATCTCCGGTGTCGGCAGCCTCGCGCATGCGCTGGCCTATTGCGAGGCGATCGAACGCGCCGCCGGATGCACGGTTCCTGTCCGCGCGCGGGCGTTGCGCGTTCTGCTTGCGGAACTGGAACGGATCTACAACCATCTCCACTATCTCGGTCATCTCTGCCACACCACATCCCTGAAGGTCGGCGAAGCGCAAGGCAAGCTGCTGGAGGAAAAGGCCAAGCAAATAATCGCCCGTTTGACCGGCAGTCGCTTTTTGCGAAGCCTGTTGACACCGGGCGGACTCCGACGGGATCTGACGCCTGATAGGTGGCTCGGTGCATCGCTGGAGACTCTGCGCCAGGAGTTCGTCGCCTACGTCGAACGCCTGGAATCATCAGAGAGCCATCTTGACCGGCTGATCACGACCGGACCGTTGCCGGAGCGGATTGCCTTCGACCAGGGCGCAACGGGACCGATCGAACGGGCCTCCGGTCTCGATCGCGATCTTCGACGCGACCATCCTTATGCACAATATGCAGAGTTGCCGCTCACCGTCAGCTCATTGAAAGAAGGCGATGCTTACGCGCGTGAGCGCGTCCGCATCGCGGAGGTCGAAGCCTCCTTCATTCTCTGCCAGCGCGTCCTGCTTCTTTTGGAATCCGGACCTATTCGATCCGAATGCGTTCCGCCCCCGCTGTCGCACGGACTGGGCTGGGCCGAGGATCCGCGCGGCTCCCTGTTCTATGCTGTCCATATCGGCCGAGACGGACGTCTCGCTCGCGTGAAGATCAAGTCGCCGTCGTTCTCGAACTGGCGAGCGTTCCCCTTCACGGTGCACGACACGAACATGATGGACTACGCGATCAACGAGGCAAGCTTCGGCCTGACCATTGCCGGTTGCGACCGATAGGAGGCATCCCATGGCGCTGTGGACCTTGTTCGGACTAGCGAGCGGAAAAGCAACAACGCCGTGGCCGAAAGATGGAGCAAGCGACGGGCAGGACGGCGTTTTGGGCATGCCGCGCTACAATCCAGCTTTGTGTGAGGAGGGTTGCGCGGAATGCGCGGCCGCGTGTCCGACGCACGCCATTCAAGCAAAAGACGGCGGTCTTTCCGTTGACTATGGACGCTGCGTTGTCTGCCAGCTTTGCACCGAGGCATGCCCCGGTGGCGCGATGGAGCCGTCCCACGATTGGGCGTTCGGTGTTCGTGACCGAACCGACCTTGTTTGGTCGAATGATCGCACGAGCCATCCAGCCGCGGACCGAACCGAGCGGAGAGCATTTCGTCGAAGCCTGCACATCCGGCATGTCGATGCAGGATCATGCAACGGCTGCGAGTCGGAACTTCAGGCGCTCAATAATCCGTTTTACAACCTGCATCGACTGGGGATCTTTTTCACGCCATCTCCTCGCTTCGCCGACCTCTTGTTGGTGACCGGGCCGGTCACCCGCGCGATGTTCGAGCCCCTCAAGGCTGCATACGAGGCGATGCCGGAGCCTCGTTGGGTCATGGCGGTCGGAACCTGCGCGGTGTCGGGAGGAATTCCCGGAGGCAATTACGCGTGCGGCACCGGACTCGAGGGTGTCCTTCCCGTTGATCTCTATCTTCCCGGTTGCCCGCCAAATCCGTCCGCGATCCTGCAGGCCCTGTTGATGTTCCTTGATCGCGCCCCCCAACGCGTGCGAGGGGGACAAATCAGTGGCTAATCAACCTTTGCTGCTTTGCGTGATCCTCTGGCTCGCCGCAGCGGTCGCCGGTTTGAGCAGTTTCATCGCTATTGGCCGCGTCTTATTGGCCGTTGGCGCCGCGACCGGCGTCCTGGCAACGATCATCGGCTTGCCGGCGGCGACGTCCGCGTTCGTGCTGCCCGGTCAGATCATGGGAGAAGCGGTCGCGTTTCGTCTCGATCCGGAAGCGCTCTGGCTCATGGGCTTCGGTCTTGTTCCGGCCGGCTTTGCCTGTGCGTTGATGTCGCCATCCCAAAGCGGTTCTCAAGGCTGGATTCTCGGAGCCGCCATCAGCCTTCTTGGCGCGCTCGGTGTATTCGGTCTCCAAAATGGAGCAGCACTGATCGTCGCGTGGGAACTGATGAGTCTCGGCGGCGCCGTGATGATCCTGTCGGATAACGTCGACCCGTCGCGAGGACGAACCGTTCTGTTCATGTTGGCGCTGCTCGAAGTCGGAGCCGTCGCATTGATCCTCGCTGTTGCGGTTTTGGGACTGCACGCCGCCTCACTCGGTTTCACGCAATTCATCCATGAGGCAAACGCGCTTTCCTATGGAATGGTGATTGGCATTGGCCTTCTCTTCCTGATCGGGTTCGGCGCCAAGCTCGGCCTGTTACCGTTCTATGAGTGGTTTCCCGGTGCTTACGGATCCGGCAGCGGTGCATCGGCAGCAATTCTCTCCGGCGTCGTGTTGAACGCTGCATTTTTTGCTTTGTCGCGATCGTTGATGGAATGGCTGCCGGTCGCACCCGATGGCGCGTTTCCGACGCTCGCCGTGATCGTGATCGTCGTGGCGACCGTCAGCGCAGTCCTGACCATCCTCTATGCTTTCCAACAGGATGACTGGCGTTGTCTCCTGAGTTTTTCCTCGGCTGAGAATGCCTCGATCGCAGTCGTTGCGCTCGGCGCATCGATGCTCTTTCGCAGCTATCAGCTTCTGGATCTGGCCGGGCTCGCCTGGACGGTTGCGTTGCTGCATCTCGCCGGGCACGCGCTGGCCAAGGGCACGCTGTTTATCGCCGCCGATGGCCTGCGTCGAGCCAACGGCAATTACGCAATCGCCTATAGCGGCGCCGGAAGTCATTGGCTGTTCGGTATCGGCGCTGTCCTGGCCGCAATGAGTCTTGCGGCAATGCCGCCGGTCGCCGGATTTGTCAGCGAGTGGTACGTCTTCCAGACCGTCTTTCAGGGGTTCAATCTTCCCTATCTCGGCGGTCGTCTGACGCTAGCGTTGACCGGCGCGGGGTTGGCCCTCACCGCCGCGATCGCGTTTGCGACCTTCGTCAAGGTCATCGGCCTTGGCGTGCTGGGGCGCAATGCAAAGCGACCTGCCCCTATTCGGAGAGCCTACTCAATCTCGGTTGGTCTTATTGGCCTGGCCGTCCTCGCTCTTGGAGTCGGCATGCCGCTCTGGCTTTCGGCATTGGACGGCGCGACATCGCGGCTGTTCGGCAGCGTCGTCACAAACCTCATGCATGACGGACCAATACTGGTCCCCTTGACAGCGAAGTTCGCGTTCATCTCGCCCAGTCTCTTGATGGTCGTCATGCCGTTGCTGGCGCTGATTCCGATCGCCTTCGTTGTCCTGAGTCGGCGCCGGCCGATCCGCCGGGTACCGGTTTGGTACGGCGGCCTTGCGCCCGATCCTGTCCGCGCCTCCACCACCGCCCTGACGTTTTCCAACGCGATGCGCACCTTCTATAGCTTCGTCTATCGACCGACGGCTGATACCGCGCAGGACGGGGACGCCCAGGGATATTTTGTCAAGAAGCTCGTATTCGAGCACGACGTCGCACCGGTCTTCGGACCGTTGCTGTTTCAGCCCGCGGTGCGGGTCGTCCAGGCCATGGCGCGCACGCTGCGGCTGTTGCAATCCGGACATCTCAATTTTTACCTTGGCCTGATCGGAATTCTCCTCGTGCTGATCCTCGGGCTGACGCTGGTCTGATTCTTGTTTTGACGCGTTTTCTTCACGCGAACCGGTATCCACTTCGCTGGAAAACGCTCTGGTCTTGCAGAGGCTAACGATACGATGTGGACGTACGGAGCAATCGCGATCTTTGGGGTGCTTGGCTGCTGGGCGCGATTTGCACAGACCAACCTCGTGCAGGCTGTTTATGGCCGCGATTTCCCCTATGCCACCATGAGCATCAACATCATGGGAAGCTTCTTTATGGGATTTCTGTTCGTGGAAACCCTGGAGCGCCTCACGCTTGGGCCAGCGCTCCGTACGGGAATCCTGACCGGATTCCTCGGCGGCTATACGACGTTTTCGACCTTCGAAATGGAGACGCTTCTGCTCGCCGAAGGCGGCGAGGCGCTGAAGGCCGGCCTGTATCTCCTGCTCTCGGTCGGTCTCGGCTTTCTGGCTGCATTCGGAGGGGCCTACGTCGCGCGCAACCTGTGAGGAGAGAATCATGACGGAAGAAATCCTGATGGTCCGTGTTTATTTGCACGAGGCCGATCACGGGCGTCGAAAAACCTTGATGCAGGAGATCCTGACGCTGCTTCAGGATCAGCACGGCGTTGAGGGCGTCACCGTATTCCGCGGCATCGCCGGATTTGGTGCAAGCGGAGAAGTCCGCGCCGACGACATTCTCCGTCTCAATGTCGACTTGCCCCTCATGATACAGTTTTTCGACGTGCCGAAGGTCGCTGAAGCTGCAATTGGAATTCTTGGCGATCTGGTTCCGGGCAGGCATATCGTCTCCTGGCCGGCGAAACGTTACGGCGCCGCCACATCGCTATCGAACAAAAGCTAATCGCATGCAATCGCCGCCGACAGAGATGCGCAAGCGCAATTCCAGACTTCCGGCGAAGTCAGAAGCGAACGCTGCGCCAGCACTCGCTTTGACACATGGCCAAGCCATGTGGCTAATGACTGAGCTTGGCCTCCGCGGTGGGGTGAGTGGATCGACTTTCAACTCCTACATCAAATCCCTGCGCAGGCTCGGAATCCCTTTCGAAACAGGCAAGGCGCAGTCCAAGGGACATCGGCATGTCACCTACGATTTCGAGGAGTTGATGGAGCTGACGGTTGCATTGCTGTTGCGGGTGTATGGAACAGTACCTGACGCCGTGTTGGTTGGTCTTCGCAATTTCCGCAATGATCTTCGGCCGATTTATCGTCAGGCGTTCCATGATTCCATCACCAGAACGTTTCCTGCGGCGCGAGTTGTTGAGCGCGCCGGACGCCATTTAACAGTCGAGGGACTCTTCCTGGACTTGAACATTCGATATGTAGCAGGACAAATGGTTGAATGCGGTCCACCGAAGGCCATGTCGCCGTTCGAAGCGATAGAGACTTTCACCCACGCCGAAGTGCCTGGCCGGTCTTATCTGCCTCTAAACGTCACCGCCGTCGCCGAACTGATCGTAGGACGCTCCTGTGTGGCGCCGTCAATCCGCCGTGGTCGCGGCGCGCCGCGCGCCCACACAGGATAGCAATGGTAGCGGAAAGATTCCGTCCGCTGCTGTGGCTTGCTTGCCCCGTTAGGCTCGCGCAGGTATCATGAACAAGATGGGGATGGAGTCCCCCGAAACCGCCGAAAGGCTGATGACTCCTACCGCGCGAATGATCGTGGTAGGAAAGTTGTGACTCCATAGTCCCTCGTTCTCCGCGACAGGATTTATCCCGCAGCGACCCCTGCGTGAGGATTCCTCATTTGGCGCCCTTGATGTCGCACAAAGGGGACGGAGGACGTCATGGATAGAATTATTGCGGTGCTCGGAGACGAAATCCTCGATTCGCGTGGCTGTCCGACACTGCGCGTCGAAGTCCGCTTGCAAAGTGGCATCCGCGCATTTGCATCAGTACCATCGGGAGCGTCCACCGGTGAGAGCGAAGCGCATGAGCTGCGGGATGGAGATCCCAAGCGCTATGGCGGCCGCGGAGTCCTCAAGGCGATCGCCAATCTGGAGGAAATCGGCCGTGTGATCCGTGGCCGTGATCCGACTAAACAGGCCGATCTTGATCACCTTCTCATTGAAACAGATGGGACCGAGACGAAATCGCGTCTTGGCGCCAATGCGATTGTTGGTACGTCGATGGCGATTGCCCGCGCCGGTGCGCAGGTCTCCCAGAAGCCACTATACGCTTATCTCGCAAATGCAGCGGGCTACCGCATTCCCGTTCCAATGATGAACGTCATCAATGGAGGAGTTCACGCCGCGAACTCTCTCGACTTCCAGGAATTCATGATCGTGCCGCACGGCGCACCATCGTTCCGCGAGGCTATGCGGTGGAGTTCCGAAACCTATTACGCGCTTCGCAACCTTCTCATCGAGAAAGGTCTCACCATCGGCGTCGGCGACGAAGGTGGCTTTTCACCGAACCTGGACAGCAACGACGCAGCCTGTTCGCTGATCGTTGAAGCCATCCAGCGTGCCGGGTTCATTCCAGGCGAGCAGATCGCCCTTGCAATCGATCCGGCTGCTTCGTCGTTCTGCCGCGATGGCTCGTACGATCTGAAAAAGTCCGGCGCCGGAACAATGGATAGCGTCGCTCTCGAAGCGCTTTATAGGAACTGGATCAAGCGCTTTCCTATTGTCTCGATCGAGGACGGGTTCGGCGAGCACGATTGGCCGGCCTTCCAGGCTCAGATCGCTGAACTCGGACAATCGGTCCAGATCGTCGGTGACGATCTGTATGTGACGAACCCCAAGCTGATCGAGCGCGGCGTCGCCGAGACAACAACCAACGCCGCTTTGATCAAGCTTAATCAGATTGGCACCGTTTCCGAAACGGTCGCAGCCATCTCAGCTTGCCGCGCAGCGGGATGGAATTACATCGTCTCCCACCGTTCCGGCGAAACCGACGATCCGTTCATCGCGGATTTTGCTGTCGCGATGAACGGCGGTCAGATCAAGGCTGGCGCTCCCTGCCGCGGCGAGCGTCTGGCGAAATACAATCGCCTGCTCGAAATTGAGCGTGAGGTTGCCGGCCAAAGCTTCTACCTGTCTCCCTTCGCCGCAGATCACGCTCGCTCTAAGGATAACCTCCGCACCGCCGAGGTTTCCGTGTCCTCGGGACAGGACGTCGTGGCTGTGATCGAGGAGGCCTCTTCAGCCCGCCGGTGTCTGACCGTCGCTCAACGGGCGGCGCAACTCGCGGGGAATATTCCGTTAACAGCGCTTCACATCTGTGTTGATCCCGACAAGCTCATCGCAGCCGCCGAGGAAATCGACCTTCAAACGATGCGTGAGCTGCGCGAAGGTACCGCCCAAGAGCGATTACATCAGGCTCGATATATATTTGAAGGCTGGCTGGCGTTTTCCGGTGCTCGCGTCAAATGGCTCGAACATGTCGGCGATATCACATCTTCCCTGGTCGCCGAGGTAAAGGGCGCCGGGCTCATTGCTGTAGCACAGCCGCATAATCTCGATGCCGCCGACGCGCTGCACGCCGCGATCTTTAATACCGGTCGTCCGGTTCTGTTTGTGCCAACCGAAGGCGACCTCCCCCCGACATTGGGCGAGCACATCGTGATTGCGTGGAAACCGCGGACGCAAGCGCGCAAGGCGATCGCGCGTACGATACCCTGGCTCCGAGCGGCCAGGCAACTCACGATCGTCGCTGTCGACGAAACCGGAGCCGGCCAGGGCTGCGCGGAAGCGCTGGGATTTCTGAAGGACCAAGGCATTTCGGCCGAGGTCCGGCATGTGCATACCCAGCCGGGCCAACATATCGGTGCGCGTTTATTGTCGGAAGCCGAAGCGCTCGCGGCTGATGCCATCGTTATGGGCGCGTTTCGTTTCGGCCAGATTTTCGAGTGCGTATTCGGCGGGGTGACGCATGAAGTTCTCAGGAACACCCGCTTGCCGGTTTTCATGATGCACTGATCGACCGGCGAAAGCCGCGCGCGAGACGGATGTTAACCCACCAAGTCTGTCGATTACTTCTTTCGAAACACTGGCCTCCGATTGAGATGGTTACGTCCCTGCTTCGCTGAACAGATTCCAATGCCGGTCGCTCCTTAAAACCTCTTGACGTCGCGTCGTCGGCAGACGAGCATGAGATGGGGAATGGAGTCTCCCTTTAATCAAACTGCCTCGGTGCTGATGACTCCTACCGCAGTATTTTGCGGTGGGGCGTGTCTGCCTGTACGCATGACGCCTGCGACCGCAGTTCGGGGAGGCGCGGCGCGTGCTGGATGCATATCTTCGGCGGTTAGTTCAAAACGGATCACTCGGTATTATTTGGCCAGACGGTCGCCAGGCTCGCTATGGTGAAGGGCACCGCCCACAGGTGGTGGTACGGCTGAATGGCCTCTTTACACCACTGAAGCTTGCTCTTCATCCTTACCTTTATCTTGGCGAGTCCTACATGGACGGCTCGCTGTGTCTTGAGCGCGGCACGTTGCGGGATCTCATGGACCTCCTCTGCAGGAATTATGCGGGGCAGCACGATGGTTGGCTGGTTCGGCTCGCGCGTCCAATTATTAGCAGCCTGACTCAGCACAATTCCCGCCGACTTGCCCGACGAAATGTGGCGCACCACTATGATCTCTCCAATAAACTGTATCGGCTTTTTCTCGACAAGGATCTGCAGTATTCGTGCGCGTACTTCAAGAGCCCCGATCTGACGCTGGATGCTGCGCAAACAGCGAAGAAACGCCATTTAATTGCAAAGCTTCAACTGCAAGCCGGTCAGCGTGTTCTCGACATCGGATGCGGGTGGGGTGGTCTCGCGTTGTCGATCGCCGAAGCAGCGAATGTGCAGGTTCTCGGCATCACTCTCTCCCGCAAGCAGCTTGAGGTGGCGCAGCAGCGCGCCAGTGAAGCTGGCTTGTCGGAGCGCGTCAAATTCAAGCTCATGGATTTCCGCGACGTCAAACGAGATGCGTTCGACCGGATCGTTTCCGTCGGGATGCTCGAACATGTCGGCGTTCCCAATTATGCAGCGTTCTTCGAGCAGCTACGCAAGCTGCTTGCTCCTTCGGGAATTGCCCTCTTGCACGCGATTGGCCGCATGCATGGGCCGTCGACAACCAGCCGCTGGATGCAGAAGTATATTTTTCCCGGAGGATATATCCCCGCTCTCTCGCAAATCATCCCTCACGTCGAACGGTGCGGGCTTTGGCTCACGGACCTGGAAATCCTTCTCCTTCATTACGCCAACACCCTGCGCCTCTGGCACGAGCGAATTCAGAAAAGTCGGGAAGCCGTCGAAAAACTGTACGACAAGCGGTTCTACCGGATGTGGGAATATTACCTCGTGGCCAGTGAAATGAGCTTTCGCTATGCCGGCTTCATGGTTTTCCAGATCCAGTTAGCCAAAGCCGTCGGCGCTGTCCCGCTCACCCGAGATTACCTGTTCGAAGCCGAGCGCAAGACCACCTCCTTCTTCGACCTCCCGACGTCTCAGAATGTTCAGCACGCCCCACCGCTGCGCGACGCCATTGAATCGACTCGACTGATACACGGGGACGATCCTGTGGGACTTTAATCGGCTGGTTTCCGCTCTCGTCCGATAGGAGGCCCAGTGCCAACCCAGAAATTCACGTCAACAGCAAATACGCGCGGCGCCCGCAAGATCGCCATTCGATTTGTCCTCCTGATTGGGGTCTTGAGCTTTTTCGCAGACTTCACCTATGAGGGCTCACGGAGCATTCTCGGATCCTATCTTGGAACGCTTGGCGCTACCGCAACGGTGGTTGGCGTCGTTACGGGCTTCGGTGAATTGCTCGGATACAGTCTCAGGCTGGTGTCCGGACGGTGGGCCGACGCGACCGGCCACTTCTGGCCCATCACGATTCTCGGCTACGTCGTGCAGATGGCGGCTGCTCCGGCGCTCGCGCTGACGAATAGCTGGCAAGCTGCCGCGGTCTTCATCATTCTCGAGCGCGTGGGCAAGGCGATACGCAATCCGCCGCGAGACGTCATGTTGTCACATGCGGCCAAGCAAATCGGCGGCTACGGAACCGTCTTCGGTATTCACGAGGCACTCGATCAGCTCGGGGCCTTGTTCGGCCCGCTTCTGGTTGCCTTCATTCTGGCAAACCAGGGAAACTACCATGAGGCCTTCGCTGTTTTGCTCATCCCCGCCTTGATCAACCTTGCATTCGTCGCACTCGCGAGACTGCTCTATCCCCGGCCTCAAGATCTTGAACAACCGCCGCCGCAGGTCGTGAGCGACGGTCTGCCACGCATTTTCTGGCTTTATCTTGCGGGCGCCGCGCTGGTAGCAGCCGGATTCGCTGACTACCCAATGATAGCCTACCATTTCGGCAAGACCCACACCGTTCCGAATGACTGGATCGCGATTTTCTATGCTGTCGCGATGGCCGTCAGCGGAACGGCTTCACTGGTGTCTGGACGCCTGTTCGATCGCTTCGGCTTTTCCATACTCATCGCATTGACGTTTGCCGCCGCCCTTTTTGCGCCGCTTGTTTTTCTCGGCGACTTCTGGCTGGCTCTGATTGGTGCGGCGATCTGGGGGATGGGCATGGGCGTGCATGAATCCATCATCCCGGCGGCGGTAGCGCCAATGGTTCCGCTGCATCGTCGAGCATCGGCATTCGGTTTGTTCACAGCAGGCTATGGCGTGTTTTGGTTCCTGGGCAGCGCGGCGACCGGCATTCTCTATGACGTCTCAATCTTCGCGACCATCAGCTTTTGCATCGTAACACAGTTGGCAGCGATCCCGATTTTCATCGCCGTCGGCCGCCGGCTTCTGAGTTTTAAGCCATGAAGGCCCCCTATCTCTCGAGGACTTTCCCGTCATTCGAGGAACTCCGGGGGCCCGGCGTTTTCCGGACAGCCGGTCCAACTCCGGTAACGCGGACAGCGTGGCGAGCCGCTGTTGGTTGACGCTCTGTGTGAGATCACTTACATAAAGGAAAGGGATGGAGTCCCCTGATATGCCCTGCTCGCTGATGACTCCTGCCAATTGAACCGTGCGCCAGACCAAGGCGCCGAGGCAGGACAGTCATGAGGGCCAATCCTTCCGCCCCCCGATATTGTGATCTCGCTGAGCGGCAATTCTGCAAACTGCATCCGCTTGCAACAGCAGTCGTTCCCGTTGACCCTTATCGGGTCAGCGGCAGCGATCGCTGAGGTGGAGGGTTTAACCATGGACCCTCGCAGCTACGAAAGCGCAAAATTCGAGGTATCAGAGCCTCTCCAAAAGGTCGTGGCGCACGCTGCACCGGCCGCCTCAGCTGCGGTAGCGTCTTTCGGCGGCATCCTGTTCCCGCCCGGACTCGAGGCACAGCCATTCGATCACGCCAACGAGCCTGATTGCTTCATCGACCTGAACCTCGATCAGGTGATCGCCGCAGTCGTGGCCAAGCGTGACGAAAAAACCCTGCGATCGATCTTTTATTCGCCTTTCCGGAACGAAGATATCGTGCGTTACCGTCAGGCCGTGTTTTCCGATCTGGAGCGGACGGACGTGTTCGCTCTATTCCCGGTCTTCTGCGAAGCCATGCGGTCCGTCCGCGCGAACCTTGGTTATGCAGAACAAATCTCTCATCGCAGCCATAAGCACACCGTTTTTCTCCGTGCGGTACGTCTTTATTGCCAGGGCGTGACTTCGCTCCTGCGCGATCTGCAATCCGTAGCTCCGCAATCGTCTGGATTACGGAATCTTCTTGGTTATCTCAATTTCTATTCGGAGTCGGCCGCGTTCCGAAAACTTGCAGGCGAGGCAGATCAGCTCCACGAGATTCTGTCGAATCTGAGCTACGACATGCTGTTCCGTGGCGACCAGGTCACCGTGCGCAGATACGCTTCCGAGCCCGACTATACCGTCACCGTTCTCGAACGCTTTGCGAAATTCAGAGAGACCGAGGCAACGGTGCCCGCGCCTCGCAAGACCATGGACGGCTTCTCGTTGAACCACATCGAGCAGGCAATTCTCGAATTTGTGAGCCGTCTCTTTCCAGTTGAGTTTCGTCGCCTTGACGAATTTGTCGGCAACCATCGTGAGTTCATCGATGAAACGATTGCACGCTTCGATCGCGAGATCGGGTTCTACGTCGCGTACCTCGACTTTATCGATCCTCTCAAACACGCCGGATTGCCCTTCTGCCATCCCGAAGTCTCCGTTTCATCGAAGAACACGTTGGTGGAGGGAAGCTTCGATCTGGCGCTCGCCGCCAAGCTCATGCAAGAAAAAAACGTTATCGTCTGCAACGACCTCCAGCTCTCCGGACAAGAGCGATTGCTGGTCGTCTCGGGCCCGAACCAGGGCGGCAAGACAACCTTTGCCCGAATGTTCGGACAGTTGCACTTTCTGGCGGGTCTCGGCTGCCCGGTGCCGGGCAAGGCTGCACGCCTGTTTCTTCCCGACCGCATCTTCACGCATTTCGAGCGGGAGGAAGACATCACCAATTTGCGAGGCAAACTGGAGGATGAACTCGTTCGATTACACGCGAGCTGCGAAGCGATGACGTCGGACAGCGTGATCGTTCTCAATGAAATCTTCAATTCGACAAGCCTGCATGATCAGATCTTTCTGAGCACGAGAATCCTCGAGCGGATCTTGGCGACCGGCGCGATAGGGGTGTGCGTGACATTCATCGACGCGCTCTCAACGCTGAACGACAAGACCGTCAGCATGGTCAGCACGGTCGATCCGGAGGATTCCGCGCGGCGAACGTTCAAGATCATCCGCGAACCGGCCAATGGCCTCGCCTATGCACTCTCGCTTGCTCAAAAACATGGCGTGGCCTACGAACAGCTACGCAGGAGGGTCCGTCCATGAAGGCCTTCCTGATGCATCCAGATCGCGTTTTCAACGCAGAACCGCCCTCCCCCAAGGCCACGATTCCGTACGCGCAGGATCTCGAACTCAACGTGCTGCTCGATGCCGCAGCGGCGGGGGACTATTATCTCCGCGACATCATCGCCGTGGCCTGCGCCCATGCGTGGGAAAACGACATTGCAACTGTTCTTTACCGGCAAGCGATACTGAAGGACTGTCTCGCTAACCCGGTCATTGTGCGGCAATTCTACGCAATTGCGACCGAGCCATTCAGCCGGGATCATAGTTGGAGCTTCAGTCTTTACGGCAGAGATGCCGCCTCTAGGGTGAGCAGCGGCGTGCATACCCTGCAAAGCAGCCTCGATGTCCTTGCCCGCCTGCGGGATACCTGCATCCGTCATGCCGATCGATTCACGTCTGCCGGCTTTAAGCGGTTCTTCACGACGCTCGAACGGGACCTTGACGATACCTACCTTGGAGCGGCTCGTGTCGACCTCAACAACCTGACATTCAACAACGGACTGCTGCTGAGCGCTCAGGTTGGCGACGGCGGTAAAGCGATTGGCACGATGCTGCGAAAGCCGCAGCCACGCGATCTGAGCTGGGTGCGCCGCATCCTGACGGCGGGAGAACCGAGTTTTACATACCAGCTTCACCCGCGTGACGATGCGGGATCCCGGGCCTTCGGCGAACTGCAAGACCGTGGTCTTAGTCTGATCTCGGACGCGATCTACCAGTCGGCCGAGCATGTCCTCGATTTCATCAAGTCTTTGCGCGCCGAACTCGCGTTCTATCTCGGCTGCCTCAATCTCCAGGAACGCTTCGACCAGATCGGTGAGCCAGTTGCTTTTCCCGAACCCCGGGCAAGCCAGGGCCACTTTCGCTGCAGGAACCTGCGTGACGCCTGTCTGGCACTGACTGTGGGACGGCCCGTAGTCGGCAACGATGTCGATGCCGAAGGCAAGCCGCTGGTCATCATTACGGGCGCCAATCGTGGTGGCAAGTCGACGTTCCTGCGCAGCGTCGGCCTCGCTCAATTAATGACGCAATGCGGGTCGTTCGTTACTGCGGACGCGCTGGCGACCTCTCTTCATTCCGGCTTGTTCACACATTACAAGCGGGAGGAAGATCGCAACATGCGAAGCGGAAAGTTCGACGAAGAGCTTGTGCGCATGAACACCATTGCGGACGATCTTCACCAGCGCGCGATGGTGCTGTTTAACGAGTCCTTCGCCGCCACTCACGAGCGCGAGGGCTCGGAGATAGCACGCCAGATCGTGACGGCCCTTCTGGAGAACAACATCACGGTTTTTTTTGTTTCGCACATGTATGAGTTCGCTCGCTCGTTTCTGGATGATGAACGGGCGTTGTTCCTGCGCGCTGATCGCGAAGAAGACGGCATTAGAACCTTCCGTCTCATCGCTGCGAAGCCGCTCCCAAACAGCTTCGGTGCCGACCTCTACCAACGCATTTTCGAAAATCGACCCGGAGAAAATCGACCTGGAGAAAATCGACCCGGAGAGACTACGCGTCCTTCTGCATAGGCGGCTGAGCCGGCGCAGGCCATCTGGGCGAATAGCAGCGTTGAACCCAGATGCGGCGGCTTGCCCGGGTACGGTTTTGCGCTATTCTACAGGTCGGGGATGGAGTCCCCCTTTAAACGCATGCCCGCTGATGACTCCTGCCAATCGAAGTTGCGAACCACGAGGTTCGCCAAGGCAGGAAACCATGAGCGGACAAGCTGGCGATCAACCCGATCTTACGTTCTACGATCTCATGGCCGATCCGATAATCCGCGCGATTATGGAAGCGGACGGCATCGACGAGCGCGAGTTGCGCGAGCTGTTCGACCGGACCGCTGCGCACCGAAACCAGCAACCGGGCGAGGACAGCGAAGGTTCTGAGCCCGCGCCGGACGAGCCGCTTCGCCGCGGCGTCGGCATTATGCTTGTCAACCATGATGGCCATGTTTTCGTTGGGCAGCGGCGGGATGTATTGGAGGAAGCATGGCAAATGCCTCAAGGCGGCATCGATCCTGGGGAAACCCCGCACGCCGCTGCGCTTCGTGAACTACGAGAGGAGATCGGTACGAACAATGCCGATGTTATCGTCATGACGCGCGATTGGCTCAGCTACGAGTTGCCACCTGAATTGCTGGACAGAATGCGCCCGCGCTGGCGTGGACAGACCCAGCAATGGTTCTTGATGCGCTTTCGTGGCACCGATGACGAAATCGACGTGGCGACTGAGCATCCCGAGTTTTCAGCCTGGAAATGGGTTCCCGTCGAGCATCTGGCGAACCAGATCGTTCCGTTCAAACGTGAACTCTATCGTCGTGTTCTGAAAGAATTTGCACCTTATCTTTCGTCGAACCAGTCCGAGCGAACCTGACGTGGGGGTTCGGACAGCCCGAGCCGTCCCGAACCTTCAACTGACGACCGATGTAGCTGATGCGCGCGCGTCGGCCACAGAGGATGCGCTCAAAACGCATGCGCGATTGCGAAAGAAGCTCACTCTCCGTGATCCGGCCGGTCTGCAGGGTGCCGGACTTCTTCTGCAACGCGATCCATTCGGGAAGGATAGACTGCTCGTTGCTGCCGACAAGTTCGGCTACCGTCCCCACATTCGCGGCCATTTTGAACTCCCACTGAAATCGCTCTCCAAGACTTATCCGCCGGTTAGTCAGATAGCAATTGACGACCGCCTCAAAGCGACTTCCAACCCATTGTTAAAAAATGTGAATCTTGGACGAACAAGGTTCCTGCGTAACACAATGGATAAATAAGCCGGCGTGTGTCCCCGCGCGCGGGCACAAGTTCCCGCCGGTTCCAACGACCGGAACCCAAAGAAAGTTCCAATTTTAGCGCTGGTCAGGATTTGGGCCGTCAAGATGGGCGTTGCATCCGAGATCGATTCAAAATGCCGCCTTATGGCCCATCGCGACATACTGCGCTGCCGTACGAACTTGGTCGCTATAGGAGCAAAGCGGAGGTAGTCACCAGTCACATGACGCCACGGGGTTTATAGGTACACGGCCCAACGAAAGAGCCAACAGCGTCGTAACCATTACACGAGGAAGCTGACGAGAGTGAAAGGTTGCGCTGTGCGAAGCCAAGGGAACCAAGATGGTAAATATCTAGGATGGCCGACCGTTGAAGAGTTTGGGATTAGTCACAAGAGGACTGGTGCCGGTAGCGCGCACTCTCACCTTATGAGCTGCTGCCGGTTTAGTGGACAGCCAGTTAAGCTAAACCCAGCTTTCGTTCGAACTCAACCGGGCTGAGGTATCCGATTGTCGAATGACGTCGGGTCGTGTTGTAGAACCGCTCGATGTAGTCGAACACGTCTGCCTTGGCCT